>Ga0214923_10002075_pt1 | contig 27331 bp, 8 predicted proteins | sample LL1510_MetaG_FD_177993 | JGI IMG/M metagenome (GOLD analysis project Ga0214923, IMG submission 177993) | Freshwater microbial communities from Lake Lanier, Atlanta, Georgia, United States - LL-1510 | ecosystem: Environmental > Aquatic > Freshwater > Lake | place: USA: Georgia | collected 2015-10-15
AATCTTCTTTCATCATATCGTGATGCGTCATTTTCAAAAATTCGAGCGGTCGGTCGGTGATAAATGTATCATTTTCCAATAAATATAAACCATTTGTTGCTCGGGTCGCCCCTACATATAAGGTATTGGGACACACAGTTTTCGGCAAATTTCGCGCATAAAAATCCAAATAGCCATTATCAAACCCGACGATAAAAACGTATTTGCGCTGGCGGCCTTTCACACTATGAAAACTAGAAAAAACCACTTTTCCACCGATGATTTTCTCATCTATTTTCTCCATTTCAAACATTGGAACATGACAAGGAATCCCCTGTAATACCAATACGTTCTCCATTTTGCGTATATTACTATTCACTCCCTTCACGGAAGCTCCTAATACAAATATATCACTCGGTTGAACTCCGTTCTCCAATAAATTCGTTATTTCATAGATTACAATTCGTTCCAGATTAATTCGGGAATTTCGTATATATTTGACTTGAGTACCATTTCGACAGGCTTCCAAACGGTTCTCTCCTAACATTACATTATTTACGAAATTACACATTTGATTGGTAATACGATACGACATTTTCATATTACATTTCACGAATTCTTTGGTCTGTAAATTCACGCTCGACGTCCATATTTCAGGGGCCAGAGTTAAAAAACGAATATCCGCCCCTTTAAATTCATATAATCCTTGCATGTAATCTCCCAAAATCAATAATTGGACGGGATGTTTCATATCATTAATAAATTTCACGACTAATTGAAAATAAACTAAACTCATATCTTGTGTTTCATCTATGACTATCAAATCATATTTCGATATAGGAGAACTTGGAGGTAAATCATTCAATATAATATATCGTATTCCCGTATCATTGTGCGCCGTTTCCAAATAATAACGAACCGCCAAACTATGATACGTATGCACTTTTAAATTCATCAACCGCAATTTTCCCACTTTTTCCTTGACTTCCTGACGCAACATGGAATTATAAGTTAATTGTAAAATTCGTTTTTCTTTTAAAGAATCAGCAATAGAGAGAACTACCGTGGATTTTCCTGACCCCGCCACCGCATCAACCACTACGTTTTTGCCTTGAGCGATATTTTGTAATATTATATTCTGTTCTTCACTTAGGGTATTTAATTCAACCATCTAATAAACAACGCATGTTCTATTTATATAATTTTATTTGAGGTTTATTATAATGTGGATTTTATAGAAAAAGTATATATTAAGAAAATTCCAAGCTACAATAAAAACCTTATAAAAATCCGAAAAATAAAGTAGTAGAGGTTTTCGAAAAATGGACATTTTAAAAATGTCCAATTTTGAAAAAGGGCCGATCACTTTTTTTGGAAAAATCGTGATTTTTGATTTTGCAGCGGTCTGCAGGGAAATGCGTTTTTTGGGAAAAATGTTGTTCGCATAAAATTTTTTATTATTTTCTTGGAAAAAGATTTAGGGACAAAAAACAAGTTTAAGATTTAAATAAGAATATCTTAAAATATTTTTTAAGATTTCAATATAAATATATATGTATCTAATTATATATACAATAATATGCCGAAAACGGTAATAGATTATTCGAATACTATCATTTACAAAATTACTTGCAAAGATCCCAATGTAAAAGATCTATATGTTGGACATACTACAAATTTCGTGCAACGGAAATATGCTCATAAACAGAGTTGTATGAACGATAAATCCGCGAACCATAAATGTAAATTATATCAAGTAATTCGTAATAATGGTGGATGGAATAACTGGCAGATGGAAATCGTTGGTTTTTTTAATTGTAATGACCATTATGAAGCGAGAAAAAAAGAACAAGAATATTTTGAAATATTACACGCAACCTTAAATAGTATTGAACCAATTCCAAAACCGATTGTAAAACCAACATCTATAAAAACAAAACGAAATAAATACTTACTATTTAGGACAAAGTCTGATAAAACGAAACCCAGATTTCGTTGTGAAAATTGTGATTATACTACGAGCCATAAAGGTCATTATTTGAGACATATTGAGACTGATAAACATAAAAGTTTGTCCAATACTTACACAGACTTACCTGCGAATAATTTACAGCATTCTGGAGAGGATATTAGTTATCATTGCGAATGCGGTAAATCATATGCACATAGACAAAGTTTATGGAAACATCGTAAATTATGTTCAAAAAATAAAAACGATGAAGAAAATAAATCAAATATTACGAATAACATCCCAATGGAATTGATATTAGAAGTCATCAAACAAAGTAAAGAAATTCAAAATGTTCTCGTTGAACAAAATAAAGAATTACAAACCAAATTATTAGAACAAGGTGAAAAATTATTAGAAAAAGAGAACCTAGTGATTGACCAACAAAAACAAATGATTGAAATGGCCAAGAAACCTAGTATGGTGAATTCTAATAATAATAGTAATAATAATAATCATTTCAATCTCAATTTCTTCCTCAATGAAACCTGTAAAAACGCCATGAATATTCAAGATTTCATTCATTCGATTAAACTAACCACACAGGATTTTGAAACGACCGGACGCATTGGTTTTGTAGATGGTATTTCTCGTATTTTTATCAATGAATTGAAAAGATTAGAAGTAGAAAGACGTCCTCTTCATTGTACGGATATAAAACGAGAAACGGTTTATGTAAAAGACAATGATACCTGGGAGAAAGAGAACCTAGAAAAGAAAAAACTGAAATGGGCAATTAACAGTATTGCTCAATTAAATTTAAACCAAGTCCAAGACTGGCAACAAGAATATCCGGAATGTAGAGAGAACAATACGGTTGCAAATACCCATTTCAATAAAATGGCTATGGTAGCATTAGGTGGTTTTGGAGATGTAGAAGAAACGAAATTCCGAGATAAAATTGTAAAGAATGTTCTCAAGGAAATAGTGGTTTCAAAGGAAATAGAATGATACAAACCATCATACGTAATAATTTTATTTATTCAAGTAAAATTATTAATTTTCAGTGTCCTTGTAAAATATATGAAAAAAGTCCAAAAATAAAGTAGTAGAGGTTTTCGAAAAATGGACATTTTTAAAATGTCCAATTTTGAAAAAGGGCCGATCATTTTTTTTGAAAAAATCGTGAATTTTGTTTTTGCTGCATTTTGCGGTAAATTGCGTTTTTGGGGAAAATGTTGTTTGCATAATTTTTTCATTATTTTTTATTTGCGGCAAAGTTTAGGGGATTTTTTGTTAATATACACTAAGGGAAAAAGGGATAAATGTTAACAAATAATTCAATTAAAATCCCACATATTAAAACAGAATATTATTGTGAGTTATGTGAATACAAAACACGTAATAAAAAAGATTATAATAAACATATTTTAACCAGCAAACACCAAAAAAACGTATTATTAACGCAACAAAGGATTTCTTTAACAAATACTAAACAAGATGCGAAATTACCAAATACTTGTGATTTATGTAATAAATGCTATGGTTCTAGAGTAGGATTATGGTATCATAAAAAGAAATGTATAGGGGTCAATGATACTATAATGAGTGGTGTAATTGATAAAACCACGGATCATGAAAATAAAGTCAGTATTACAAATAATATCCCTATGGAATTGATATTAGAAGTTATTAAACAAAGTAAAGAAATACAAAATGTTCTCATTGAACAAACGAAAGAATTACAGGCCAAATTATTGGAACAAGGTGAAAAATTATTGGAAAAAGAGAATAAATTATTAGAAAAAGAGAACATAGTGATTGATCAACAAAAACAACTGATTGAAATGGCTAAAAAACCCAGTATGGTGAATTCTAATAATAACAATAACAACAATCATTTTAATCTCAATTTCTTCCTCAATGAAACATGTAAGAACGCCATGAATATCCAAGATTTCATTCAATCAATTAAACTAACCACTCAAGATTTTGAAACTACCGGACGTTTAGGTTTTGTGGATGGTATTTCTCGGATTTTCATCAATGAATTAAAAAGATTAGAAATAGAACGGCGCCCTCTTCATTGCACGGATGTGAAACGAGAAACGGTTTATGTGAAAGACAATGATACCTGGGAGAAAGAGAACCTAGAAAAGAAAAAACTAAAATGGGCAATTAACAGTATCGCTCAATTAAATTTAAACCAAGTTCAAGAGTGGCAACAAGAGTATCCGGAATGTAGGGAGAACAATATGGTTGCGAATACTCAATTTAATAAAATGGCGATGGTAGCATTAGGTGGTTTTGGAGATGAAGAAGAAACAAAGTTCCGAGATAAAATAGTCAAAAATGTACTCAAAGAAATTATAATTGATAAAGAAACATAATTCCAACAATATGAACATCGTAATAATTTCATTTTTATAAGTAAAATTATTATTTTTCTAGTGTCCCTTAAAAACCTTATAAAAATCGAAAAATAAAGTAGGCAAGGTTTTTAATTTTGGACATAAAATTCCTTGTCCAAATTTTTAAAATGGAGATAAATGTTTGCAAAAAGTTCATTTTACTCGAAGATGCTGTAAAAACATTCAATCGTAGAATTCCAACGTACCATAAAAATCGCTGCATAAAATTTTTATTGAAGGCGGGTCAAAAAATCGGCCGAAATTCCAAAAGAAATCTGTGTAATCTGTGTAGAAATTTTGGAAGGTTGTTGGAATAAAATTTTAATTCTAGATACAAACAATAAAATGCCGTATAGGATAACCGTAAAATTCACAATTTTCACGATGCAGCAAAAACTACACAGATTTCTTTAAAAGAAATCTGTGTAGAAAATAATTTAGCAAAAAATCTACTTAAATATGTAGTGATATTATTTACAAAATGGAAACTAAAAATTCTAACCTAAACCGCAAATTTCAATATGAGACGATAAATATGAGCGAACAAAATTTAAATTTATTGAAGCAAACCAAGAGTAAGTATCATATATTATGTTTTATGAAAACAGAGGACGGTCAACGCATATACGGGTTTATTTATTTTGAACATGCTAGGTCATTATCCAGTGTTAAAAAAAGTTTGAATATAGACAATGTTTTTCCAACCGAAATAGGTTATGACGAAATCGTAGAAATATACAAACAAAAAGAGTTTTGGGAAAGAGGTATTATTCCCAAACAAGGACGAAGAAAAACAGATTATATAGAAAGCAACGGAGAACCGCTACTAACCAATTCAATCATGAATGAAACGATTATGAATTTATTGAAACAGAGTATTGATTTACGAAATGAAAATAAAATGTTAGGGAATCAGCAACATGATTTATTAAACGTTTTTATAGAAAGTAATCGTAAATTACAAGAAGAGATTAAGGAATTAAAACAGGCGCAAGCGATTTCATTATCCAATAGTAATAACAACCATATTAATATTATTGAAAAGTTGGAGAACAAGACATTAAATATCAATGTGTTTTTGAATGAAGAATGTAAAAATGCGATATCTTTAAAACAATTTATTGATACGATTCAAATACAAGAATCAGATTTATTCTACGCAAAAAATAATGGTTTAGTAGAAGCAATTACGAATGTTTTTCAACGAGAATTACAAAATTATGAGGTGAATAAAAGACCTATTCATTGCACAGATGTAAAGCGTGAAATATTACATATCAAGGAAGATGATGGTTGGGTGAAAGAATCGGCAAATGATAGCACGCGTCTTCAAAAAGCGATTACTACGATTTCAGACAAGAAAATTCAAAAATTGACGGAATATGTTGAAACACACCCTGAAATGAAAAACATTAATTCGCCACATTATGACGAAGGTATGAAAATGATGGTAGGTATTATGGGGGGAACGGAACATCCCAATATAATGAAAAAGAAAGTTCAAAAGAATATAGCTAAGGCTGTATATCTACCTAAAACATCGTCCGTAAATGATTTGACTACATTAAATTAATTTTTTATTTAGGCATTTTGGCGAGGAGGAGGGGGGCAGATTTTTCAAACGTATATTATGTAAAATGCGATTTAATATAAGAGTTTTTATATGTATATTATAATATACATATAATGTCGTGGGATGGATATAATACATCAATAGCCGCAAATAGATTTCAAAAAGCATTTGTTATAGACTATGTAGACTTAAGCGGTAGATTAGTAGTAAGTAATGGAGACGCGTCATTAAACAATCGTTTGTTTGTAATGAATGATGCTTCTTTTATGAGTAATGTGTATGTAGATGATTTACTTACTAGTAATTTGAAATTTGTAGCAAACGGAGACGCGTCATTAAACAATCGTTTGTTTGTAATGAATGATGTTTCTTTCACGAGTAATGTCTATATAGGAATTAAACTTGGTATTGGAACAACTGCTCCTAGTGGATTATTAGATATCAGCGGTTCTTCCGTTAGAACAACCATTATAACAAACGGTAATGTGGGTATTGGAACAACTGCTCCTAGTGGATTATTAGATATCAGCGGTTCTTCCGTTAGAACAACCATTATAACAAACGGGAATATTGGTATTAGAACAACTGCTCCTGCTGGTTTATTAGATATCAGCGGTTCTTCCGTTAGAACAACCATTATAACAAACGGTAATATTGGTATTGGAACAACTGCTCCTAGTGGATTATTAGATATCAGCGGTTCTTCCGTTAGAACAACCATTATAACAAACGGTAATATTGGTATTGGAACAACTGCTCCTGCTGGTTTATTAGATATATCGAGTGGTAATTTAGCTAGAATGACTGTTTTAAATACTGGTTATGTTGGTATTGGAACGAGCAATCCATTAGATTTTCTTCATATATATGGTAATGCGTCTACAGCTGCTGCTAATGCTCCAGATGGCAACTATAATCATAATTTATGTTTAACATCCACTAAAGGTGGTAGTACTCCATATAGTATGGCTTTAGGAGTTGATTATGCAAGTGGATTTGGATATATTAACGCAGCGGGTAATAGTTTATACCAACCAATTTGTCTACAAACAAGAGGAGGTAATGTTGGTATAGCAACTACCGCACCAGTGGGTTTATTCGATGTATCTGGTATTGCGGTTAGAACAACAATAATAGCAAACGGGAATGTGGGTATAGCAACAACTACTCCTGCTGGTTTATTAGATATTAACGGTTCTTCCGTTAGAACAACAATAATAGCAAACGGGAATGTGGGTATTGGAACAACTGCGCCGACCGTCCCTTTACATGTCGTTACAACTGGAACAATCGCAGCAGGTAGTTCTAGATATTTCACTTCAAGCGCTACACAATTGTCGGCATCAGCCGCAGGAGGTACACCTGCCGCAGGTATTTATTCAACTGGTTCGATTATTTCAACGGTTGGGTTTTATGCTTCTTCGGATATCAGAATCAAAAAGAATATCATGGATGCTACCGATTTGTCTTGTAGTTATATTTTACAATATCTAAAACCAAAAATATTTAATTTTATAGATACCAAACAAAATAACATTGAACCTACATGGGGTTTTATAGCGCAGGAAGTGAAAGAAATTATACCGAATGCTATAAGTTATATCAAAGAATACATTACGAATATTTATGAATCCGCGGACTTATCTGGTAATATGATTACTCTAAGAAATAAAACAACCGCCGATTTATTAAAAGATGAAGCAGGATATAATAAATTGAAAATATTCAATACCGATGAAAAAGAAAAAATAGTAACCATTAAAGAAATAATAGATGAAAAACGGTTTATTATAGAAAGCGAAGAGCCAATAGAAACAGAAAATAATATAGTATTCATATATGGCCAGGAAGTGCCCGATTTCCATTCGTTGGACAAAGATATGATATTTACCTTAACCACCGCAGTGGTGAAAGAAATAGATAATGATTTGCGAATAACAAAAGAACGAGTTAAAATATTGGAAGAAGAAAATGCGACATTAAAGCAAGAATTAAAGTATGTTATCAAACGTTTAGAAAACGCGGGATTTTAATCATATGAATACTTCAAAAATGTAATAGATAAAATAATATATAAAATATAAAATATATATTATTCATATGTTCTCTTTCGATACAATAGAATTTGACACCCCAGAATTAAAAGAAGAAATCGAGAACGATAAACATCATTATGTTGCTATATGTTTAATTATAGCCTCTCATTCTACGGATTATGATAAAATGGCGGCCTTATGGAGAAGTTATATGAATTCTGATACACGTATAAAATCATATTTGTTATATTGTAATCCAAATATATCATCGGATATTTTGATAACCAATGATGAAATCATTTATAAACATGAAGAAAACTATGTACCAGGCATTTTATTTAAAACCTTAGCTGGAATTCATGTAGCAAATACCTATTTTTCATATGATTATATTATTCGTCCCAATGTTTCTAGTGTATTTTATTTTAATCGGGTAATAGATTTTTTGAACAACCAATCAAAAATTAACTTTGTTTATGCTCCTCCTGCTTATACCAACATGATTTCGGATGATATTAATACAGATACTCAAAAAAAAATGTTAATAAAAACGATTCAACAAATAGTTCCACCAGATAATTATGATAAACAATTTTTATTATATAAACGTACATACAAACACGCTCATGGTTCTGGATATATTTTATCATATGATGTAGCATTGAAGTTAATTGAAAATATGAAATCTGTGAAAATAGATGAAAGTATATTTATGGAGATAGATGATTTCGCTATCAGTATTTTACTTAATATATTTATCAAATATAGTGATATGCTATATACAGATAAACATATTTATGTTGCTTTTAAAACGAATAATCTAGATGAAATCAAACATAATAAATACTTATTTCATTTTAGAAATCAGCATGTAGGATTGGGTTATAAGAATCGTGATATAGATATTTCTTTAATGAGAGAACAAATTCAGCTAAGTTATAATATATAAATCTATTTAGAGCATAGTGAATGAACTGAAATATATATATCATAATTAGAACAAATTACAATAAATTAGTTTAATTTAAGAAATTTGAATAGCATAAAAAAATATGAAATATATATAAGAATGAGTAAATGGTTCGATTTATCAAATAATGCTAATAAAATAAGACAGAGTTATTTCAAAGGTTTTATTGATATTAGCGGTGGTGGAATATATTTACGTAATGATTTATCGATAAATTTTTATAGTACTAGCGACCAAGTAAATCCCAAATTTAGTATAAAATCCGATTCATTTCGTATTCAAGATGAATTTGGAACATATTATACAGTTCCTACTGAAAAATTATTATTGATAAAAGATTTAACACAAAATGCGCAAACGCAAATGGACGATTTAATTAATCGCACAAAATATATCAAAAGTGATGGAACGGATATCGATACCATGTTATCATTGAACAAAGCGACAAATGAAATAACTACTTATTCACATATTCTTCCTTCGCAAGGTAATACATATAATTTGGGTTCTCCTAGTAGACCTTTTGGTTCTATTTATGTAAATCAAGGAACAATTCATTTTATAAATGACCAAACATCTGAACAAAGCGCAGCAATCAGTTATGACCCTGCTACTGGTAGTTTAGATTTATCTACAAATACTATTAAAACGAGTATTAACAATACTCGCATTGTGAATGGTGTCTTAGTATCTCCTTTATTAAGTTATGGAGGAAATGTAGGTATAGGAACAACAACGCCTAGAAGTGCTTTGGATATTTCAGGTTCAATTACCATTTCTGGAAATACTGTTTTATCTGGTGCGGTTATACATACGGGTGATTTTCATACTACTGGTAATTTAAGTATTAATAATGTAATTTACGAAAACGGTGTAGCCTTACAAAATAAATATGCGTCATTAACTTCACCAACCATGCAGGGAACCATGAGTGTTCCATCGGTAAACGTAAGTGAAAATTTATTTGTATCAGGAGATCTATCGTTAAACGGCAAATTGTTTGTTGCGAAAGACGTTTCACTAAACGGCAATGTAAATGTAGGAGGCGATTTAACCAGCATTACACAGTCATTAAGTGATAGTTCGACAAAAGTTGCTACAACAGAATTTGTAAAGAACCAGAATTATGCCCCAAAGGATACGGCAACTTTCACTGGTTTAACTACCATACAAACAGGTGCGGTTACGCAAAAATTCCAAGTAGGAGGTGATGTATCGTTGAATAGTAAATTATCGGTGTTAAGTGCGGCGACTTTTAATAATAGAGTAGCTATTGCGGGTGAAACTACATTAAATAATAAATTAATATTAACAAGTGATGCGTCGATTAATGGGGCTGTAAATATTGCGGGTGCTTTAACCACCGCAACACAAAGCAATAGTGATAATTCCACCAAAGTAGCAACTACTGCTTTTGTAAAAAATCAGGGTTATGCTCAATTAACTGGAGCTAATTTTACGGGCGATATTTCATTAAATACAAATTTATATGTAGGAGGAGACGTTTCTTTGAATAAGAAATTATTTGTGAATAGCGATACATCAATGAATGGAAATGTATCGGTTGGAGGTAGTCTTAACGCAGCTACACAAGCGAATGGAGATAATTCCACCAAAGTAGCAACTACTGAGTTTGTTAAAAACCAAGGTTATGCTACGGTCGCTTCACCTAGCTTTACTGGAACCGTCAATATTCCTACAGCCAGTATAAATGAATTAACAGTAAATGGAAATGCGTCAGTGGTAGGAAATATAACTGTCCAAACTCAATTAACAAGTGATAATTCAACCAAAGTAGCGACAACTGCTTTTGTGAAAAACCAAGGGTATGCTACGGTCGCTTCTCCTAGTTTTACAGGAACCGCGAATATTCCTACCGCAAATATTACACAAAAATTATTGGTTTCAGGAGATGCGTCATTGAATAGCAATGTATTTATTGGTCGAGATGTATCATTAAATGGAAATTTAAATATTGCGGGTTCATTAACCGCTACAACGCAGAATAATCGGGATAATTCACAAAAAGTAGCGACAACTGAATTTGTGAAAAACCAGGGTTATGCTCAATTAGTGGGAGCAAATTTTACAGGTGATATACAAACTACTGGTAAACTGTTAGTATCTAGTGATGCTTCATTTAATGGAAATTTATATGTAGCGGGTCAAACAAATTTAATAGGAGATGTTATTGCTCCTACACAAATTATAAGTGATAATTCAACCAAAGTAGCGACTACCGCATTTGTTAAAAATCAAAATTATGCCGCATTAAACTCACCTCAATTTTCAGGAATTCCATTAGCACCTACCGCATCTATTGGTACCACCAGTACACAAATAGCAACTACTGCGTTTGTTAGAACTGAAATTGTTAGTTTTGTGAACTCTATTCCTTCTGCGTTTGACGCAATCAATCAATTAAAGGTAGCGCTCTCTCAAGTAGATGCTTCCTTTACGAATACATTACTCTCATCTGTTGGTTTAAAAGCAGATAAAGAATCCCCTACATTTACAGGTACAGTTATATTACCAGTTACAGTTGTCGGTGATACATTCACTGCTTATGGTGAAACCACTATAGACAATAATTTAATCGTTTCTGGTGATTTATCTTTGAATGGTGTATTAAATACTACAAATCCTCTTGATAGTGATGATTCAACTAGAGTAGCAACGACGAGTTTTGTGAAGAATCAAGGGTATGCGCAATTGACTGGCGCCGATTTTACAGGTGATGTATCCGTTGCTACAAAATTATCAGTAGTTTCTGATGTATCTTTCGATAGTAAATTATTCGTAGGTAGCGATGTGTCATTGAATAGTAAATTATATGTAAAAGGTGCCTCTACAATGAATGGAAATGTAGTCATGAATAATAATTTATTGGTTGTAGGAGATACCTCATTCAATGGTAAAGTTGAAATTATTGGTGATTTAATAACGAATACTCAGACGGCAAGTGATAGTTCAAATAAAGTAGCGACAACTGAATACGTGAAAAATCAAGGGTTCGCAAAATTAAATGGTGCGAATTTCACGGGTGATGTATCCTTTAATGAAAGTATGTTAGTATTGAAAGATGTTTCTATGAATAAAGAACTATTTGTTGCTGGAAATATACGTACGAATAAGAATGTTTCTATTGTAGGGGATTTATCAGTAAATAGCAAATTAGTTGTTGGTGATGATGTTTCTTTCAATAACAATTTATATGTTAAAACTTCGATATATGAAAACGGTTCATCATTACAAAGTAAATATGCGACATTAGCTTCTCCAGCTTTCACTGGAACAGTAAGTGGTATTACAAAATCGATGGTGGGTCTTGCTAATGTAGATAATACAAGTGATGCGAATAAACCAGTATCTACTGCTACCCAAACAGCATTGAATTTAAAAGCCAATATAGCTTCACCTACTTTTACTGGTAGTTTAACCGCACCAACAGTGAATGTATCAAATAATTTATTCGTTTCAAGTGATGTATCAATGAATGGCAATTTATTTGTTGCTGGAGATATTTCATTAAATGGAAATTTATACGCTACTACATTCGCCAACAATGATAATTCAACCAAAGTAGCAACCACCGAATTTGTGAAAAATCAAGGTTATGCGCAATTAACGGGCGCGGCTTTTACAGGTGATATAACAACCAAAAATATCGCGACTGTAGGAGATATTTCTTTGAATGGACGTTTATTCGCTTCAGGAGATGTTTCATTAAATTCCAATGTATACGTATCGGGCAGAACTACCATAGATAATGTCGTTGTCGTAAATAATTCCTTATTATTAAACAGCGACGTATCATTAAATGGAAAATTATTTATTTCCAAAGATGTATCCTTAAATGGTAATTTGAATATGAATGGAACATTAACTGCCCCTACTCCAACCACGAGTGATAGTTCAACCAAAGTTGCGACTACTGCGTTTGTGAAAAATCAAGGTTATGCGCAATTAACTGGAGCGACTTTCACTGGTGATATTTCCATGAATAGAAGATTATTTGTAGCCAGTGATGTCTCAGTGAATTCGCGATTATTTATTGGTGGAGATGTTTCTTTAAATAGTAAATTATTTGTCGCTAGCGATATTTCGATGAACGGAAATATGAATATCAAAGGTAAAACCGTTATAGCGGATGATACATCATTAAATTCGCGATTATTTATCGGTGGAGATGTTTCATTAAATAGTAAATTATTTGTATCAGGAGATGTTTCTTTGAATGGTTCAGTGAATGCGATAACCCAATCAACAAGTGATAATTCAACCAAAGTAGCTACAACAGAATTTGTGAAGAATCAAGGATATGCTACGCTATCAAATCCTACATTCGCAGGAACAGTTACTATGCCTACCGCAATTGTATCGCAGAACTTAAATGTTCAGAATGATGTTTATATGGATACAAAATTATATGTAACTGGTGATACGAGTATAGGAGGGGACGCCAATATAAGCGGTTCGTTAGCTGTTATGGGAGCGATAACATCGGCAACACAAAGTAATTCTGATAATTCATCGAAAGTAGCAACCACTGCTTTTGTTAAAAATCAAGGTTATGTATCATCCGCTTCACCAACCTTCTCTGGAACACTTACCGCACAAACTGTTGTTATAAATGGTGATGCGTCATTGAATGGAAATTTGAATGTAAAATCGCCTGATGCAAATGATAATTCAACAAAAGTAGCAACAACTGCGTTTGTGAAGAGTCAACCAGTAGCTCCATTAGCATCTCCAACTTTCACTGGAGTATTAACCGCAAATACGGTAGCAATACAAGCTAATGTATCTGTTCTTGGAGATTCATCTATGAATGGTAATTTAACAGTAGGTCAAAGTATTTATGAAAACGGTGTATTACTTCAAAATAAATACGCGACATTAGCGTCTCCTACTTTCACTGGAACGGTCAATGGTATTACAAAATCGATGGTGGGATTAGCAAATGTAGATAATACGAGTGATGCGAACAAACCAGTTTCTACTGCGACACAATCCGCATTAAATTTGAAAGCAAATATAGCATCTCCTACATTTACTGGTTCAACTACTATAGCAAATGCTACGGTAAATGGTAATTTGGTTGTATTGAATGATATTTCTATGAATGGAAATTTAGCAACTGCTGGATATATTGATGCAAAAACACCATTATCGAGTGATAATTCAACGAAAGCAGCGACAACTGAATTTGTGAAAAGTCAAGGTTTCGCGCTATTAACAGGCGCAAATTTTACTGGAGATATCAGTACTACTCAAAAATTAGCAGTTTCAGGAGATGTAAGTTTGAATAGTAGACTTGTTGTTGCTGGAGATGTAAGTTTGAATAGTAAACTTGCTATTTCAGGGGATGTTAGTTTAAATAGTGCGGTAACTATAGCTGGTAATGTTACTTTAAATGGAGTTACAACTACTATAACACAATTAACGAGTGATAATTCAACAAAAGTAGCGACAACTGCTTATGTAAAAAATCAAGGTTTTGCTTCATTACAATCACCAGTGTTTACAGGTGTTCCAACTGCTCCAACATTAGCAACAAACGCGACAACTACCGACCAAATTGCTACTACAAAATATGTTGAAAATAAGATTAGTGAATTTTCGAATGTCGCATCAGCCCAAACCCTTACAGCCATCAATCAATTATCCTCCGCGTTATCGCAAGTTGATTCGTCATTTGCTACTACATTAGCAAGTCAATTAGCAATGAAAGCAGATGTAGAATCGCCTACTTTTACAGGACTTGTTACTCTTCCAAAAACGAATTTAACTCAAGATGTTTCCGTTGGAGGTGATTTATCGATGAATGGGATATTAAAAGTGAAGGGTGTTATATATGAACAAGGAAACACCTTAGCATCTGTCTATGCTACGTTAAATTCACCTACCTTCACAGGTGTAGTATCAGGTATTAATAAAACAATGGTTGGATTAACCAATGTAGACAATACAAGTGATGCGAATAAACCTGTATCGGATGCTACACAATCAGCATTAGATTTAAAAGCAAATATAAGTGCTCCATCATTCACGAATAGAATATCAGTTACAGGAAATGCGGTGGTTTCTCAAAATATTACAGTAGGCGGTAATGGCGCAGTTATAGGGACATTAAGAGTATCACAAAATATATATGAAAATGGTCAACTATTAAGTAATGTATATGCTACATTAGTGTCTCCTACATTCACTGGAAATGTTTCAGGTATTGATAAAACAATGGTTGGATTAGCAAATGTAGATAATACGAGTGATGCGAACAAACCAGTTTCTACTGCGACACAATCCGCATTAAATTTAAAAGCCAATATTTCATCTCCTAGTTTTTACGGTAATGTAAGTATTGGAGAGAGATTAACTGTATTAAGTGATTTATCTGTAAATGGAAATGTCGCAATCGGAGGTGATATTCGCGGTATAACCCAACTCGCAAGTGATAATTCTACAAAATTGGCTACCACCGCATTCGTAAAGAGTCAAAATCAAGCTTTTGCTCAATTAACAGGCGCTAACTTTACTGGTGATATTTCTTTAAATACTCGTTTATTTGTAGGTGGCGATGCGTCATTCAATTCCAAAGTATTTATTAACAATGATTTATCGGTTAATGGAAATATTAGTGGTCGTTTTGCCGCAAATACGATTCCTGTTAGTGCGATTATTGGCGGTTTAGGAACAAATGTAGATTTATCTACCAATCAAACGATCTATGGTGTGAAAACATTTATGAACGATGTTTCCTTAAATGGACGATTATTTATCGGTGGTAATATCAATATCGCGAATAACAACATTGTATCTACGCCATTACAAACCGCACAGCAACCTTCCTCTACAACTATCTCAAATCTAACAAAATTAACCAATAATTCAAATGGAACATACATTAACGATTTCGAAATAGCCAAGGCGAATGGTTATAGTATTGCCTATAACACTACCCAAGGTATACCAGTGTTTTCGAACAACGCAGGAACAAAATGGAATACAATGTCTATCACGGGTTCGAATGTTGGTTATAATGGTATGTTATGTTTATCCCCCGATGGTAAAGTAAGATTAAAACAAGAACGTGGAACAGGAAGTACCGCATATTTATATATATCCACCAATTGGGGTTTAACTTATTCTGCTTTATCTTTGGCTCAATCTATTTTATACACCAATGCTACCTTTGGTTATAATACGTATAACAATCAATCGTATGCGTTCTCTCATGATGGTAGTATATTGTATTTTATTGCTCGTGATACGAATAATACGATAGTGATATGGAAATCTACCGATGCGAGTTTTTCGACATTTTCTACTCAATCATTATCATGGAACTATGCGTTAGGTAGTGCTCCGCGTGCGATTGCTACTTCTAGTGATGGTAAATATGTATTAACGATTACAGGTATAGTCCCTGCGAACGGTATGTATTTAAGTATTTCTACCAACTACGGCGCGTCTTTCACCAGAACAGCGAATTCATTGAATACTACTTGGAATTCGATAGCGGTATCTCATAGTGGTAAATATCAAGCCGCAACCACCGCAACTAAAGTATATCAATCCAGTGATTTTGGTTCTACTTGGGCGGCTTCGTCATCTACGCCTGACGCACAATGGAATTTTGTAAGTATGTCGAATGATGGTAAAAACCGTGTCGCTTGTATTGATAATAGTTATCAATATATTTCGGTGGATTATGGTTCTACCTGGAATATTATTCCAAACTCATTGGGTAATTGGAAAAAAGCGGTCATTGCGGATATGAGTGGAAATGATAGTATTATGATTTATTCACACGATGGTGTAAATGTATTTAAAAACTATTATAACTATGTGGATACTGCTCAAAAAACAGTCATCAATACCGATTTGAACATAAGTTCTCCTAGTTATTTTTTGAATACGATGGGTAAATCATTAAAAACAGTCAAATCTAACTTTTTCGTAAGCGATGTTGGACGTCGAATGTCTATGTCTGATGATGGTAAATATATACTTTTACCTATTCAAAACAAACAAACCTTGATATCTCGTGATTATGGTGAAACCTGGTCTCAATTAACCGGTTTAAGCGCTCAAACAAGTTATAATTCTTCCGCAATGTCTGGAAATGGTCAATACATGTATATTCGTAGTGGGTCTACCGCGTATAGGTCTTCCAACTACGGTGTTTCTTGGTCCGCTTTCACGGGTGTTGTATTAAATGATGTTTTATGTGGAACCGCATTATCAAGTACGGGAAGTTATATTGTATATGCGGGTAGAGATAGCAACAATGTAAGTCAAGTATATTTGTCTACGGATAGTGGTTCTACTTGGAATTCAGTCGCAACCTTCCCTACCGCAAATACTAATTTCAGTGTTGCGATGTCTTCTACTGGTCAATATATCTCTGCGTTATCTACCAATAGTTATGTAATTGTATCGAGTGATTATGGTGCTACTTGGTCAATTAAATCCGCATTAACTTCGTGCGCACAGATCGCAGTATCTTCAACAGGTCAATACCAAACAGTCATTAGTTCCAGTTCTATATATGTTTCTAGCGATTATGGTAATACATTTTCCAATACTTATTTTGGTGTAGCAGGTACAGGTTTTACTGCGATAACAATGATTGGAACAGGTGAATATCAATATGCGGTCAATGGAACAGACAATAAATTGTATAGATCAGATGATTATGGTTTGTCTTGGTCTATATTATCAAGTAATTCTGCGCCATCCAATACGATTGTTTCAAAGGATGGAAAAGTCATGGTATATAGTGTTAGTTCGGATATTGTAATTTCTCGTGTAGCAGACTTAGTTGGAACAATTAATGAAACCGCGTTCTCTATTTCTAAAAAAGGTATTGTTTCATCATTAGATTTATCATTAAACGGAACACTTTCAACACAGTATTTAAGCGCAGGAACATTATATGAAAATGGTCAATTATTAAGTGCTACCTATGCTACTTTATCTTCACCTGCTTTCACTGGAACTGTTTCTGGTATTGATAAAACAATGGTTGGATTAGCAAATGTGGATAATACGAGTGATGCGAATAAACCTGTATCTACTGCTACTCAATCTGCTTTAAATCTAAAAGCAAATATTGCTGCTCCAACATTTACAGGAATAACGACGATGGCGAATACAACGATTTCACAAAGTCTAACGGTCGCAGGCGATGCTTCATTCAATAGTCGATTATACATTGCGGGTGATGTTTCGTTGGCTGGAGTATTATATGCTAATTATGCTCCAAATTCGATTCCTCCTAATTCGATTGTGGGAGGTATTCCAGTCGCTACGGGTATTTTTAACGATGACCTTTCAGCCAATTCTCGCATATTTGTAAATAGCGATGCGTCATTCAATAGTAAATTATTTGTGAAAAACGACACTTTATTAAATTCACGGTTATTTGCGTTAGGTGATGCTTCGTTCAATAGTAATATATATGTCGGAGGAAGAGCAGTTTACGCGAGTGATGTTTCATTGAATTCCCGATTGATTGTAGCAAATGATGCGACATTCAACAGACGATTATTAATACTAGGAGATGCGTCAATGATTGGTAATGTATATGTATCAAATGATGTATATGAAAAAGGTATAAAATTAAGTTCGAAATACGCGACGATTGAAACTCCTGTGTTTTCTGGAACAGCGACATTTGATAGAGTTGATGTTACTGTAGAATTAACTGTAAGCAATGCGGACAGCACATTAAATGGTAAATTGACCACCACTGGTGATGTTTCGTTTAATAGTTCTTTAAAAGTAGGACAGTCCATTTATGAAGGAGGTGTTTCCTTAATTTCCAAATATGCGACATTAGCATCTCCTACGTTTACAGGCACTGTTAGTGGTATTACCAAAGCAATGGTAGGTTTAAGTAATGTGGATAACACAAGTGATGCGAATAAACCAATATCTACTGCTACCCAGTCGGCATTAGATTTAAAAGCAAATATAGCCTCTCCTACTTTCACAGGAGTTCCAAATGCCCCTACCGCATCATTAGGAACAAATACTACACAAGTAGCTACAACCGCATATGTTCAAAGTGAATTTGGTAATGTGTTAGGTTCTGTTCCATCTGGATTGAATAAATTGTCGAAATTAGCAGCGGCAATCAATAATGATGCTTCCTATTCTACCACAATCGCAAACAATTTAGCATTAAAAGCCAACATAGCCTCTCCAACATTTACAGGTTCTGCTACTGTTTCAGATATTACTGTTTCGGGTAATTTATATTTATCAAAAGATTTATCATTGAATAGCAATTTATTTGTGGGTGGTGATGTTTCTTTGAATGGTAATTTATACGCACATTATCCAAATAATTCTATTCCATCGACCGCAATCCAAAATTTAAGTAATAGTTATGGAGAATTAACTATTCAATGCCAACGAGCAGATATAGTAACATTTGACGATGAAGGGTTTGAAACATCTGTTTCCGCTGGTTCTGGTGGTATTATTGAAACTTTATATGCTCGTAATTCAGATTTATCTTTGAATGGTAATATTTATATAAATGGTAATGGAGTTTCGAATGTAAATACTGAGTTATCTTTGAATGGTAATTTAATCGTGAATAAAAAAGCGTATATGGAGCAAGATGTATCGATGAATAATAATTTGGATTTGAGTGGTTCTCTTATCGCACATAATAATGTAAATGTATATGGTATTATTAATCAATACACTTTATCATTAGACCAAGGTTATATTGTGAATTACGCAAATAATGAAACGACGATTGAGAGTTTACAACAACAAATTACAGTCTTACAACAACAATTAGCAAATGTTTTACAAATACTAACAAATAACAATTTGCAATAGCGCATAAATAATAACATGATTTCATAATAATATATTATCAATAAATAATAATATATTTAGATATATAGTAAACTTTTTGACTTATAATTTATCCATGTATAATTATATATAAGTAATATAAATAATGAATAATTGGTTAGATGCATCAAGTACTTCAAATAAATATCGCCAAATGTATATAAAAGGGTTTTTAGATGTTAGTGGTGGTAATATTATATTACGAAATAATCATTTATTTGTAAATTCTGGTGATGCTAGTTTAAATGGGAAATTATTTACCAGTAAAGACGCTAGTTTTAATAGCAATTTACGAGTAGGCGATACTGCTACTATAAAAACATTATTTGTAACGGGTGATGTATCTATGAACGGCAATGTATTTATTAATTTTAAAAATAATTCCATTTCACCTGATGCGATTATAGGCGGCATTCCCGCATCTACTGGAACATTTAATGTTGATATGTCTTTAAACCAGCGATTATCTGTGCAAGGTGATATTAATGCACGAGCAAATTTATATGTAAATAACAGTATTTATGAAAATGGTGTAGCATTAATCAATAAATATGCGCCTATCGGTGCTCCTACTTTTACTGGAACAACTACATTAAGCACCGCAAGTATAAGTAATAATTTATTGGTAAGTAAAGACGCTTCTTTGAATGGAAATTTATACGTTGTTGGTGATGCGACTTTTACAAATCGCATGTATGTAGGAGCTAGTATATCTGAGGGTGGAGTATTGTTATCCAATAAATATGCTACTATTGTATCGCCTAGTTTCACTGGAACTCCAACAGCACCCACCGCAAGTAGTTCAACCAATACTACTCAAGTTGCGACTACTCAATTTGTTACTACTAAGATAAATAATATATTAGATAATGTTCAAGGAAATCTAAGCACATTGAACGCATTAGCAACCGCTGTAAATTTTGACCCATCATTTTCTTATAATGTTTTAACGCAATTAGCGGGAAAAGTTTCTATTGCTAATCCAGAATTCATAGGAACCGCATCCGCAGGTAAACTTATATCAAGTGGTGATATATCGGGTGTTCGTCTACTTGCTACTGGTGATAGTTCTTTTAATGGTAATCTTAGAGTTGGTCAAACTATATTTGAAGGAGGTTCATCATTAATTTCTAAGTATGCGAGACTAATTTCTCCTACCTTTACTGGGACTGCTACAATTCCTACGGGTAATCTTACTACATTAAATGTAGCAGGGGATACATCAATGAATGGAAATGTAGTCATTGGTAGAAATTTAACTATATTAGGAAACATAGCGGTTCAAAATTATACCAATCAAAACATTATCAATACTACTACAACAAACTATCAATTGATTGTTAGTGAAGATTTATCGTTAAATGGTAGATTGGTAGCTTCAGGGGATTCATCATTTAATGGAAATATTTATACTACTGGTTTTATTACTACTACAACACAGTCAATTACTGATAATTCTAACCGTGCTGCTACAACTTCATATGTTCGCAACTTACTCGATACAAGTTTAAATAATGCATTGGCGTTATATTCTACCAAATCAATTATTGATAGTTCTCTTGCCCTATATTCTAGAAAATCAATCATAGATGCTTCTCTTGCGCTATATTCTACCAAATCCATAGTGGATGCTTCACTTGCCTTATATTCTACCAAAGCAATCATAGATGCTTCACTTGCCTTATATTCTACCAAATCAATCATAGATGCTTCTTTCGCTCTATACTCTACCAAATCAGTAATAGATGCTTCTTTGGATTTATATTCTACCAAATCCACCGTTGATGCGTCATTAGCACTATACTCTACAAAATCCATCGTTGATATGTCATTAGCATTGAAGTCCAATATTGCGAATCCTACTTTTACTGGGGTTGCTACTATTCCAAACGCGAATATAACTAACGCATACATTTCAGGAGATGCTTCTATGAATTCTAGATTATACATCAATGGTGATGTATCCATGAACAACTTATTAGACCTTAGTGGTTCTCTTATCGCTCATAATAATGTGAATGTATATGGTATTATTAATCAGTATACTACCACATTAGACCAAGGTTATATAGTCAATTATAACAATATTTCAGGAAATGGTGATATTACTGCAAACGGTATTCTATTACAAAAAACAGGAACAAATCAAAATACCGCATATGGTATTTCCGCCGCAAATTCATTAACTACTGGTGCGAATAACACGATTATAGGTTATAATTCAGGCGCAACATTACAAAGTGGTTCTAACAATATTATAATTGGTAGTAATGCGACATCATCAACTGCTTCTATATCAAATGAAATTACACTAGGAAATAATTCTATATCGGTGTTAAGATGTCAGGCAAATTCTATAACTACTTTGAGTGATTTAAGAGACAAAAAAAATATTGAAGAAATACCCGTCGGATTAAACTTTATAAATGAAATAACCCCTGTAAAATTCGATTGGAATACTCGCGATGGTAGTAAAGTAAATATAGCGGATTTTGGTTTTATCGCACAGGATTTACAAAACGCAGAAACAACTGTTAATATAAAAGTTCCTCATTTGATACACGATAATAATCAAGATAAATTAGAAGCATCCTATGGCGCATTGATTCCTATCATGGTAAAAGCAATTAAAGAATTATCGGAGATAACTGCAAACCAACAGGAAGAAATCAATACATTGAAACAATTATTAGGATTATAAAGAGCGACCTATATAATATTTAGTAAAAGTATAATTATTTTAATGTTTCAATATAGACAATGAATATGTTTATTTTATTTTGTAAAAATATCTATTATTTCTATAATATATATTTGAAATGGGTTGGCTAGATTTATCAAATGTTTCTAACATATTTCGCCAATCATATGTGAATGGTTTTTTAGATGTTTCGCGAACATTAATCGTGCGAGGCGACGCATCTTTAAACAGTAATTTATTTATAGCTGGCGATGTATCTTTAAATGGTAATTTAAGAGCCAACTATCCTGATAGCACGATTCCCCCAAGCGCAATTATCGGCGGTGTATCGACTGGTATTTTCACGAATGATATTTCAGCGACTAAACGTATGTTGATTGCTGGCGATGTTTCATTCAATAGTAATTTATTTGTTGCGGGTGATGTTTTATTCAATGGTAATTTAAGAGCCAACTATCCCGATAGCACAATTCCAGCAAGCGCAATTATAGGTGGTGTATCTACTGGTGTTTTCATCAATGATATATCGGCAAGTAAACGCATGGTGGTTGCTGGCGATGTTTCTTTTAATAATAAATTATTTGTTGCGGGTGATGTATCTTTGAATGGAAGTGTTGCTATTGGAAGTGATATTACAATTGGTGGTAGATTGAATGTTAAAAATTATACAAATCAAAATATCATTAATACTACTACAACAAACTATCAATTAATCGTTAGTGAAGATTTATCATTGAATGGTCGTTTAGTTGCTTCAGGTGATGCTTCGTTCAATGGTAATGTGTATACTACCGGTTTTATAACTGCTGCTACACAATCCATGAGTGATAATTCTACTCGTGTTGCTACTACCGAGTTCGCGCGTAATTTAGTAGATACCAGTTTGAATAATGCTCTCGCAAATTATTTTACGAAATCAGTGATTGATAGTTCGCTTGCTTTGTATTCTACCAAGGCGGCGGTTGATACATCTTTGGGATTGTATTATACGAAGACTGCGATTGACGCGAGTGTGAATAGTCTATTAGCAAACAATTACTCTACGAAATCAGCAATTGATACATCGTTGGGATTGTATTATACGAAGACTGCGATTGATGCGAGTATAAATACTAATTATTACAATAAATCAACGATTGATGCGAGTGTGAATAATCTTTTGAATAACAATTACTCTACGAAATCAGCAATTGATACATCGTTGGGATTATATTATACGAAGACGGCGATTGATGCGAGTGTGAATACCAATTATTACAATAAATCCACCATCGATGCGAGTGTGAATAATCTTTTGAATAACAATTACTCTACGAAATCGGTAATTGATGCATCTTTGGGATTATATTATACGAAGACGGCGATTGATGCGAGTGTGAATACCAATTATTACAATAAAACAACAATAGATGCGAGTATTAATACTAATTATTACAATAAATCAACCATTGATGCGAGTATTAATACCAATTATTACAATAAAACTACAAGTGATAATAATTACTATTCTAAATCAACCATTGATGCGAGTATTAATACCAATTATTACAATAAATCCACTATCGATGCGAGTATTAATACCAATTATTACAATAAAACTACAAGTGATAATAATTACTATTCTAAATCAGCGATTGATGCGAGTATTAATACCAATTATTACAATAAATCAACGATTGATGCGAGTATTAATACAGGATTAGCATTAAAAGCAAATTTAGCATCTCCTACTTTCACTGGAACTGCAGTCATTCCAACTGGTAATCTTACTACATTGAATGTATTAGGTGATGCTTCTTTAAATGGTAATTTAAGTTTGAATGGTAATATAGTCATTGGTAAAAATTTAACCGTATTAGGAAATTTAGCGGTTCAAAATTATAGTAATCAAAATATCATTAACACCACCACAACAAATTATCAATTAATTGTTAGTGAAGATATATCTTTGAATGGACGTTTGGTCGCTTCAGGTGATTCTTCTTTCAATGGTAATGTGTATACTACTGGTTTTATAACAGCCGCTACGCAATCGATTACGGATAATTCTACAAAGGTTGCTACGACTGCTTATACTCGTAGTTTAGTTGATACCAGTTTAAATAACGCATTAGCCAATTATTCTACGAAATCGGTCATTGATACATCGCTTGCTTTATATTCCACAAAATCTATCATTGATACATCACTTGCTTTATATTCCACCAAATCTGTAATTGATAGTTCTCTTGCTTTATATTCCACGAAATCTATCATTGATACTTCTTTGGCGTTATATTCTACCAAATCGGTCATTGATACATCGCTTGCCTTATATTCCACCAAAGCCATCATTGATACATCACTTGCTTTATATTCTACCAAATCGGTCATTGATACTTCTCTTGCTTTATATTCCACAAAATCTATCATTGATACATCGCTTGCTTTATATTCTACGAAATCAGTAATAGATACTTCACTTGCTTTATACTATACCAAAACCGCAATAGATGCGAGTGTGAATAGTTTATTAGCAAATAATTACGCAGCCAAGTCAGTGATAGATACTTCTTTGGCATTATATTATACTAAAACAGCCATTGATTCCAGTGTGAATACTCTGTTAGCAAACAATTACTCTACCAAATCGGTCATTGATACTTCTTTGGCGTTATACTATACTAAAACAGCCATTGATGCTAGTGTGAATACTAATTATTATAACAAATCGACAATTGATTCCAGTGTGAATACTCTGTTAGCAAACAATTACTCTACCAAATCGGTCATTGATACTTCACTTGCTTTATACTATACCAAAACCGCAATAGATGCGAGTGTGAATACATACTATTATAACAAATCGACGATCGATGCGAGTATAAATACCAACTACTACAATAAATTAACCATTGATTCCAGTATAAATAATTTATTAAATACCGCATATTCTACCAAATCCATTATCGATACTTCTTTGAATTTAAAAGCAAATCTAGCATCTCCTACTTTTACGGGAACTGCGGTCATTCCAACTGGTAATCTTACTACATTGAATGTATTTGGCGATTCTTCTATGAATGGTAATATAGTCATTGGTAAAAATTTAACCGTATTAGGTAATTTGGCTGTTCAAAATTATACCAATCAAAATATCATTAACACCACCACAACAAATTATCAATTGATCGTCAGTGAGGATATATCTTTGAATGGACGCTTAGTAGCATCAGGTGATTCATCTTTCAATGGTAATGTGTATACTACCGGTTTTATAACCGCAGCAACGCAATCAATTAGCGATAATTCTACACGCGTTGCTACGACTGCTTATACCCGAAATTTGGTAGATACCAGTTTAAATAACGCATTAGCGAATTACTCTACGAAATCAGTGATTGATAGTTCTTTGGCGGTATACTATACCAAAACCGCAATTGATGCTAGCATAAACACCAATTATTATAACAAATCAACCATTGATGCGAGTGTGAATAATCTTTTAAATAACAATTACGCTACCAAATCGGTGATCGATACTTCTTTGGCGTTATACTATACAAAAACCGCGATTGATGCTAGCATCAATACCAATTATTATAACAAATCAATCATTGATTCCAGTGTGAATACTCTGTTAGCAAACAATTACTCTACGAAATCAGTCATTGATACTTCTTTGGCGTTATACTATACCAAAACCGCGATTGATGCTAGCATCAATACCAATTATTATAACAAATCAATCATTGATTCCAGTGTGAATACTCTGTTAGCAAACAATTACTCTACGAAATCAGTCATTGATACTTCTTTGGCGTTATACTATACCAAAACCGCAATTGATGCGAGTGTGAATACTCTGTTAGCAAATAATTACTCAAGTAAATCAGTCATTGATAGTTCGCTTGCTTTATACTATACAAAATTAGCCATTGATGCGAGTGTGAATACCAATTATTACAACAAATCAACCATTGATTCCAGTGTAAACAGTCTTTTGAGTACCGCATATTCTACCAAATCGGTGATTGATACTTCATTGAATTTGAAGGCAAATCTAGCATCTCCTACATTCACTGGAACTGCGGTGATTCCTATTGGTAATCTTACTACATTGAATGTATTCGGTGATGCGTCAATGAATGGTAATATAGTCATTGGTAAAAATTTAACAGTAAACGGAAATTTGGCGGTTCAAAATTACACTAGTCAAAATATCATTAATACCACGACTACAAATTATCAGTTGATTGTTAGTGAAGATATATCATTGAACGGACGCTTGGTCGCATCAGGAGATTCTTCTTTTAATGGAAATGTGTATACTACAGGTTTTATAACCGCATCTACGCAATCTATAAGTGATAATTCTACCCGTGTTGCTACGACTGCTTATACCCGAAATTTGGTTGATACCAGTTTGAATAACGCATTGGCTAACTATTCTACCAAATCGGTAATTGATGCCTCTTTGGGGTTGTACTATACAAAAGCTGCGATAGATACCAGTGTGAATAGTCTTTTAACTACGTCTTATTCCACCAAATCCGTTATTGATACTTCTCTTGCTTTATATTCCACCAAATCGGTAATTGATACTTCGTTGGTATTATATTATACAAAAACTGCAATTGATTCTAGTATAAATAGTCTATTAAATACCGCTTATTCCACCAAATCCGTTATTGATACTTCTCTTGCTTTATATTCCACGAAATCTGTAATTGATACTTCGTTGGTATTATATTATACAAAAACTGCAATTGATTCTAGTATAAATAGTCTTTTAACTACGTCTTATTCCACCAAATCCGTTATTGATACCTCTTTGGGATTTTACTATACAA
>Ga0214923_10002077_pt1 | contig 27313 bp, 23 predicted proteins | sample LL1510_MetaG_FD_177993 | JGI IMG/M metagenome (GOLD analysis project Ga0214923, IMG submission 177993) | Freshwater microbial communities from Lake Lanier, Atlanta, Georgia, United States - LL-1510 | ecosystem: Environmental > Aquatic > Freshwater > Lake | place: USA: Georgia | collected...
TAACATCAGCAGCATTATATGGTCTAAATATTACTGGTACAAACATTGTTGGTACAAATATTAGTGCTGGTACATTGTCTGCTACTACAAGTGTAACATCAGCGGCATTATATGGTCTAAATATTACTGGTACAAACATTGTTGGTACAACTATTAGTGCTGGAACAATAGTAGGAACAACAAGAGTAAGTTCTGCAAATATCTCAGCTTCTATCATCACTACAGGTACTTTAAGAGCAACTGGAAGTTATCATACACTTGGTTCAATAATTGTAAGTGGAGGAAATGTAGGTATTAATACTAATCCTGCAGCATCAAGAGCACAATTGCATCTTTGGGAGTCAACATCTGTAGGTCCTACGCTTTTATTAGAACATTGGGATGCAGCATTTGCAAGTGGATCTCAAATAGATTTTAGAAAAGATGCTAATTCTGTATATTCAAGAATTCAGGCAAATTCATCTGCAGGTGATGGTATTATATATTTAATGAATTCCGTTTCAACTACTATGGCATCTAGATTAACTGTAAATGGATCAAATGTTGGTATAGGTACAGATTCTCCTGGAACGAAGTTAGAAGTAGTTAATATAAATAGTGGTATTAGACATACTTATAATACTTGTTCAATAGAAACATATAATACTGGGAATGATGCATGGTTACAAACATTTACAAATCATTCTCTGAATTTTGCAATTAATAATACTACAACAGCTCTGACAATAAATACAAATGGAAATGTAGGTATAGGTACAACTACTCCAAGTTCATTATACAAATTACAAGTTGAAGGGACCACAAGGATAAATGGAGGATTATATGTTTCTAGTGGTAGTATCACTGTAAATGCAGGTGATATTGGTATAATAAACGGAGGTACTCTATCTGTAGGGTTTCGTGATACTGGTAAATCTGGAATGTTTGATGTCAGACCAACATCCGTTGCATACCATTCTACAACACTTATGACTGCATATGCTCAAACTATTTCATTTGATCAATCTACAAATGGTTCGTTAGGTATTGCATTTGGTATAGCTGCAAATAATACACCTACTACACCAGGTGCTTCGATAATTCATGAAAGAGTTGGTTCGAATTCACTTGGGTTGTTACATTTCTGTACAAAATCTGGTTCAGCAGCTACTTCTGCTAATTTAATAAGAATGACAATACAAACATCAGGAAATGTTGGTATAGGTACAACTGCACCTACATCTACATTGCAGATAAGTGGTAGTTTGGCAAAGACATCTGGTACATTTGATATTAAACATCCAATTATATCAGATAAACGTTTAGTACATTCGTTTATAGAAGGACCTCGTTGTGATCTTATTTATAGAGGTACTGCAACATTACAAAATGGTGAGGCAAATGTAAATTTAGATACAGATTGTGTAGCAGAACCAGGAAGTGAGATGACCCAAGGCACGTTTGAAGCTTTATGTGCAAATCCAGTTAAATATCTACATAATAATTCATCATTTGATAGAGTGAAAGGTAGTATATCTGGAAATATATTGACAATTGTATGTGAAAATTCATCAAGTACAGATGATGTTGATTGGATGGTTGTAGCAGAAAGAAAAGATGAAGGTATTAAAGAATGGGATCGTACAAATGCAAATGGGTTCTTGATAACAGAATACTAAATTTTAAACTAATAAATTTAAAAAATATTTATAAATTAATTTATTTTCATTATAAAATAAAAATATAATGAAAAATTTATAAAATTAAAATAACGAAGTTAATGAAAAATTTATAAAATTAAAATAACGAAGTTAATGAAATTTATTTAAAATTATATAAACTTATAGTTTTATAAAAACTTATAATTATATAACTAAATGGTAAACGTAGAAGTATATGGTGATTTTAAAGCGACTTGTACACAAAGAGTGTTAATTTTATTGGAGGAATTGAATTTGAAATATTCAGTAAAGAAGATTGATTTGATGAAAGGGGAACAAAAGGATTCTGAATATTTAAAATTGAATCCTTTTGGTAAAGTTCCGGCTATTGAATATGGAGATAGAACATTATTTGAATCAAGAAGTATTTTAAGATATATTGCAAAGAATAATGTAGAAATTGAGGATTTATTGGGAGATACTGATACTGATCTTTGGCTTGAGGTAGAATCACAACATTTCAATCCACCAGCAAGTAAAATTGTATATGAAAAGGTATTTAAGAAATGGTTTGATGAGACACAAAAACCAGATGAAGATGTTTTGTTGGAATCTGTAAAACAATTAGAGAAAGTTTTAGATATTTATGAAGAACGTTTGGGAAATCATAATTATATTAGTGGTGATAATTATACAATTGCTGATATTTCTCATATTCCTTATATTAATCAATTGTTACGATGTGGTTATAAAGAATTGTTTAAGTCTAGAACAAACGTATATAAATGGGTTAAGAGAATTATTAAACGTGAAAATGTTCAATATGTTTTATCTGAAGCAAAATAAGTAATTAATTAAATATAATTTTAATTAATTAAATATAATTTTAATTACATACTTTTATAAAATACATGATTATTTGCATCGTATTTTTCTTCATCGGTTGAAGAATATGTAAAACATTCTCCACTTACATTTGTATTGTAAGATTTAGAAGGAAATTGAAATCCAACACATTTAGTATTTTTTGTACATGTATCTTTGCAAATGTCAAAAGTCATATTACCTACTTTTGTATAATTGCTACCGTTATATGGTGTTTTATATGTTTTATATGGTGATAAAGTATAACCAATTATTTTCTTTAAATTAGCTGGTATATCTGCATCTTTACCTGCAGGTCCTTGTGGTCCAGGAAGTCCTATACCTGGTGGTCCCATAAGTCCCATAGGTCCTGTTAATCCAATTGGTCCCATGTCACCTTTTGGTCCTGCAGGTCCTATAGGTCCTGGTGGCCCCATAGGTCCAGGAAGTCCTATACCAGGTGGTCCCATAGGTCCTGGTGGCCCCATAGGTCCTATGTCACCTTTTGGTCCAGGAAGTCCTATAGGTCCAGGAAGTCCTATACCAGGTGGTCCCATAGGTCCTGTTAATCCAATTGGTCCCATTGTTCCTGCAGGTCCCATAGGTCCAGGAAGTCCCATAAGTCCTGGTGGTCCCATAAGTCCTATGTCACCTTTTGGTCCTGCAGGTCCTTGTGGTCCAGGAAATCCTATACCTGGTGGTCCCATAAGTCCTGGTGGACCCATAGGTCCTGCAGGACCTGTTAATCCTTTTGGTCCTATTGATCCCATTGTTCCTGCAGGTCCAATAAGTCCTGGTGGCCCCATAGGTCCGGTTAATCCAATTGGACCCATTGTTCCTGCAGGTCCTGCTGTTGTTTTTAAAGTAGCAATATCAGTTTTTAATGCATAATTAGATAAATCTCCTTTAGTAGCTATATTTGCCGGAATAACAGGCAATTCAGTTTTTAAAGCATAATTACCTTTAGGTTGATAACTAGCTAAATCACTATTTTTAGCATAACTAGCTAAATCAGAACTTAGAATATAATTTCCTCGAGTTTGATAATTATCTAAATCTTTTTTAGCAACCACATTTGAAGGGATTGCAGATTTTAAAGCATAATTATCTAAATCTTTTTTAGTAGCAATATTTGATGGAATTGCAGATTTTAAAGCGTAATTTTCTAAATCTGAACTTAGAATATAATTTCCCTTAGTTTGATAACTAGCTAAGTCATTGTTTTTAGCATAACTAGTTAAATCAGACATTAAAGCATAATTTCCTTTGGTTTGATAACCAGTTAAATCAGACATTAAAGCATAATTTCCTTTAATTTGATAACTATCTAATACAGTATTTTTAGCATATTTATCTAACTCAGAACTGAGAACATAATTACCTCGAGTTTGATAAGTTAATTCTAAATCCTTAGTTAAAGCATAATTACCTTTAGTTTGATAAACTAAATCTAACTTACTCAAATCTTCATTTTTAATAAAGTCTTCAGATTCTATATCTTTTTTTAATGCGTATTTTTGTAGATCAGCTTGAGATATACTATTACCCATTTGTATATTATATATTATATAAATAAAATTTATTTAAAAAATATATAATAATAATAATAATTAAAAATGATAAAAAAATATATGAATTTTGATATATTTTATATATTAATAAATAAACTAAATGTAAGTGATATTATTAATTTAATATTAACTGATAAATTTTTATATAATATATATAAATCAAATGAGATATTAATTAATAAATTATTAATAATAAAAATATTTATATATTTTAATTTTAATTTAGTAACTATAAATCATATAAAAAAAAAGTTACTAGAAGAACAGGAAGTATATAATATTTCAAAGATTGTTTTTAAAAAATATAATTATTTTAAACAACATAGGTTTTGTTATAAAGTAGATTTTATAATATTTATGTTAGAAAACGATATTGATTCTGATTTTTTGCTTAAACTTTATATATCTGAATGTAATTTTACACCAAGTATAAAACATAAACTATTTGATGAATATAACAACTTATATAATAATGTAGAATCTGGATCTATTAACAGAATTGAAGATATAATAACTATATCTGATATGGAATATATCTTAATAAACTCAAACATTAATCAATTAGATATTATATTAAAAAGTTTTAATATACCAATTAAAACGTTATCGTTTGTTATACAAGAATTATTAGAAAAAGGTAATTATATTTCAAATAATATTAAATTGTGTATAGATTATTTATTTTATAAACATTTTTTTAAAACTATAAATACGGTTGATAAAATTCATATTAATAATGTTATAGATGAATTTATTTCTTGTAAAAGAACTGATTTATTAAAATATTTTTTACAAAAAAAAAACAAGTATTGTGTGAATAATTCTAATTTTGAAAATGTTTTAGATTATCAGTATATAATAAATAAATGTATGGAATACCAAGATACTACACATTTAGAATTAATGATTGAAGAAAATAGAAAGAAAAATCAAAGTCATAAAGGTGAATTAAAACAATTTATTATAATAAAACCTAGTATTATAATTAAATTATGTAAAAGGGGATCTTTTAGTTATTTAAAATATATAATTGATACTTTACTTGGTAAATATATTAATAGTAGTGTTTATATTAAAAGTATATGTGAAGGTTTAAGTAATATAAATTTAATGGATGATAGCATAAAAAAAAATAAATTAAAAGAATTTAAATCTTTATATGATAGCATGTCATATTTCACAGATAAAAATAAAGAAATTTTAAGTAAATTTATTATGTAATATTCAAATAAATTTATTATATATTTAAGTAAATTTTATTATAACATTCAAATTATTGGTTGCCATTTTGTAAAATTAATATTATATTTGCATTTTAAAAGTATACGTGAATTTGAAGATTTTTTAAACAATTCAATTAGGTGTTTAGATTCTTTAAGTCCTTTTATATATAAAATACCCTCATAATTATTTGTTTTGTGATTATACACATTATAAACATCTGTATATTTACTGATTTCTATAAATTTTAGATCATCTTCTTGTATAATTTCTTCAAAAATACGTTGTTTTTTCAGATTCTCTATATTTTCTATAGAACATAATTCATTTTTGAATATGAAATTATTTTTGAATATTTTTATAAGATTTTCGTTTGTTCGATTAAAAATAGGATGTATATTAATTGACATATGGTTATTTAGTTCTTTTAATGATCCAGGTGGCATTGATAGTATGATTTCATTTAATAATGTATATCTTAATTCGTAATTAAGATCTATAACTTGAGAATTTTTAATTAAAATATCAGTTAATAAGTATGAATATTTATCATTGTGTTTGTAAAGATAACCTTCAAACAAGTATTCATCTGAAAATTTATTATCTATTTCTAAATAAAAGTCTGTTATTGTATTTTTGATAAGATTATTTTCTTTAAATGCGTTAATTGAAATTTCATCAGGGAAGAAATAAAAAATATTATAATTCTCTTTTACGTTTTCTAGCTTATTTTTTGATGTTATTAAAAGATAATATTTTTTATTATTATTAGGGATTAAATAATCTAATGATAGACCTGTGTTTATATCTTTGTTTAATATATTTTTGTTATCATTATTATTTAATACAAAATTATTATATAATTTTAATAATGGAACAAGAATTTTGGATTCTAAAAATGTACTTTGAGAATAATTAACACTTTTGTTTATAAAAGACATTGTAATAATTAATTAAATTGATTTTTATTTCAATTTTTTATATAAGATTTTCACTTCGTGTAAATTATATTTAAAAAATATTTATAATTTACAATATTAAATCAAACAATGTCGGTTTGTTTAGAAGGTAATGTATTTATAGATGGTGGACAAGTTCAAAATATACTTGTTACAAGTTCAAGTATAGGTAATTCTAATATAAAAACTAGTTCATTAGATATGTTAGATGCTTTCGGAAGTTATCAAAACATAACAAATGTTTTAGATCCAATAAGACCCCAAGATGCAGCTACAAAAAAATACGTAGATGATCTTGGAATTGTTATTTCAACAATAACACTTAATAGCACAAATAATACAACTATTTCAACTTCTGATAAAGGTAGTTTTGTAATAACTATAACTAATTTAGTTTTAAATGGCCCATCTGGTATTTTTCATGTCACAAAAAATGAAAGTACAAATACAGCACATATTGTTAGAACAGCAGCTTCACCAGGATATTCTTCTAGCGTATTTTTAAATGTAACATGGCCACAAAATTCAGGAATTTTATTAAATAAAACAGGATCAAGTTATGATGGAAGTTATCGTGTAAAAATTATGTAAATTAACTATTAAAAACTATTATTATGCAAATCATTTTTAAGATTTTCTAATTGTTGTTTAATTGAATTTAAATTTTCTTGTAATAACAATAATTTTGTCTTTTTATCTAATTCTTTTTTTATATTCGTTTCAATTTCTGAAATTGTAATATTGACTTTACTTATATCATCTAAATTGTTATTTGTATTTTTATCTTCTTTATCGTCAATGTTTTGCACATCTTCGTCTTCATTACGTGTATTATTTTCTTCTTTAACTATTTTATCTTCTTTATCTGTTTTTTCTTCTAGGTCTACATCATATGAATTTTTATTTAAAAAAGTGATAACAGAATAATTTATATAATATATAAAACTTATAAAAATACAAGTGTTAATAATAGTATCTCTCTTCATATTCATAATAATATCATAAATGTTTAAATTAAAATACATTATTTAATATTAATGTATTTTTATGTTTAAATAAATTAATATTAGAATTATAATTATAATTAGACTTCTTTTGGTTTTAATGGGATAGGCTCAGCAAGATCAGTTAAATCATCATCTTCTTGATGAGGTTCTGGTTGAGTTTGAGTTTCTGGTTGAGTTTGAGGTTCTGGTTGAGTTTGAGTTTCTGGAGAATTTTGTTGGAAAGATGTTGATATAAATTGTATTACTTTACTTAATAAAGAAGCATCGTTCAAAGTATAAGCTCCATGTTTTTGACCTTTATTAACACCTTGAATTAATAGTTGAATAGACATTTGTTGATTGATTTCTTGATCAGGAACATTATTTAATACAACATCAGTAGCACGTTTAAGTAATTCTGCTTCATTAAGTAAAAAAGCACCTTTTTGTTGAGCTAATTCAACATATTGTGATAAAATTTGTACAGAATTTTTACTATCTAATGTAAGAACTGTTGGTTCTGGAGTATTTTCTACTGATGACATTATATGACTTTTTAATTTCTACAAATAAAAAAAATGATATTAATGAACACACTTAATTTATTTGTTTATAAAGTAAGTATTTTATCTAAAGTTTTTTTAAAAAGATATTTAAAATGAATACGTTAATAGGAGATTTAACAAGTGAGACAATTAGTTTTATTTACAAAGAATGTGAGAAGGATAAAAATAAAAAAAGATTATCTATTATAATGGATAATATCACCGAGATTATATTGAAAAAAATACAGCCATATTTGTATACAATTATGGCTATATTAATTTTGTTATTTTTGATAAATTTCTTCCAATTTTATTATTATATTAAATTATTTATACTTAATAATAACAAAACGATATCTGATGTAGACAAATTAATTTTAATATAAAATATTTATTTTTTTAATGATTTTGATTTTTTTATTATTTTATATCTAAAATAATTTAAACATAACTATTTAAATTGTATGTTTCTTCCCACATATGGAATGTTTTTTTTCTTTTGTCTAGAGATTCTAATAATTTTTCGTCGTAATTATTTAAGAAATCTTCGTCATTGCATAATTCAATAGCACTTTCTAAATGGGAGCATTGTTTATCTAATAAAACTGTATTTATTGTTTTAATTTCAGAGATAAATTCTTCTGGTAATTTATCAAATAATTTAAAAGATACATACTTTGAATTTGATTTTTTAATGTTATTTGTTAAATTGTATAATTGTTTAATAAATTGTTCTTTTTTATTATCAGATAAGTTGAAATATTTACATATAATATATTTTTCAGAATTAGTTGGTCTACTTGTTTTTGGTTTATAAATATATATATCTTTATAAGAAATAGATAAAAGATATAATAAGTGAATACTTGTTTCAGTTAAAATATCAAAAACTTTTAAAATAAAATGACCATTTGTTTTTTGCAGATTTAAAGCTGCATATATTTCACTCAAAATAAGATTATAATGTAATTGTTCTTTATTATTAAAATCAGTTCCTTCATCAAAACCACCATCTGCAGTAATTAAATAGAATGGTGTTTTTTCAATGTGTTTAATGTATTCGATATTAGCTAAATTGTTAATATCACCTGTATGATCTTTACCATATGTTATACATAAATATTTATGAAATATATTTTTATTATAACTTGGAAGATTATAATTTTTATATTTTGGTAAATCTTTATTTAACGAAATTGTATAAATTTTATAATTATTCTTTGTTTTTTTTTTACGAGTAACTGTTATGAAGCCATCTTCATCGCATTCATTTTTATTATTAGTATTAATTGAAGTATCAACGATTCTGTCAATTTGTAAATATATATTCGTACCTTGAATAAATCCCCCAGGAGCTTCTGCACAATGTAAAATTAATTCTTTATCTGAGTAATCTTCAAAAATATCAAATTCATTGATAATCTCCCAATATTTATAAAAAGCTCTATTAATAATAGGGTCCTTTACTTGAAAATCATAAACATTAATATACCAACGGACTTTTTTCCAATTATCACTATTAATACTATCTATTTTATTTCTACAAATATTAAGTTTTGTATTATAACCATATTTTTCATTAGGGTGCTCAGGATCATTAGATGAATTAAGAATAATATTTAATGATTCTATATCTTCTTTACTTTTAAGAATATTAAATTTAAACAGCATTATCAATGTTTTTTATATATTTTGACTTTTTTTCATTTTTTTATAAAAATAAAATTCGATTATTATAATATAATTAATGTAATTAAACCCAAATCGATCTTTTTAAAGACCAATTTGGGTTTAGGGTTAAAATTAATTTGTTTTTATTGCATTTTCTAATCTGTTTTGTAATTCTTCTTTTTTACCTGATATTTTTAAATTTAATGAAATTAATAGTTCTTTTAACATTTTTATAGTAATTTTTTCACCATTATTTTTTAATTTTTCATAGTTTAATTTTATAGAAACAATATCTTTATCGTCATTAATACAAACATTTGATTTATCTTCGTTATGAACTTGTACTTCGTCTTGAACTTGTACTTCGTCTTGAACTTGTACTTCGTCTTGAACTTGTACGTTTGGTTTATCAAATAATATTTGATCACGATACATGATAATGTACCAATTATTATATTCAATTAAATCTGTAGAATCATTATTAGATATATTAGATTGTGTATAATCATTTAGATGATTATTTTTTTCAATAGTATGTTTATAATGAGTAAAATAAATATTATTTTTACCTATTTTATATTCTTCAAAATTTAAAGGATCGCTTATGAAATGTGGTGTATATTCAATATTTAATTGTTGAAATATATTATTGATATTATTTCTAGCATTTTCATCTAATATTAAATTTTCAATCTTATTTTTATAATATTTATATTCTATACAGTTAATGAAGTCAACTATATCATATAAATTTGTGATTTTATATACGCTAATATTTTTTTGTTGAAGATCAATTGTTTCGAAATTATATTCAGTTTTTATATCAGTTAGCATATTAACATTTTGTATGGGTAAAGGAAATTTATCTTGTATATTAGATTTTTGAAATACACAATATCTATTTAAAAATGATATATTTTTTTCGCATTCTGTTAAATTATTACCATTTTCAAATGGAACAGTACCTCTACAGTCTAATTGTAAGGTATTATATATATTTTCAAACAAATCAGTTTCTATACATTTATAGCCATTTAATTCTAAAATATTTTTGAAATTTTCAAAATTAATAATCCATTCGTTGGAACCTTCTCCTAAAATATTATTGCCATTTAATGTAATTTGTAATTTGTTTCCGTACAATTCTTTAGAATTTAAATTTTCTCTTTCGATAAGATACATGATTTCACCATCTTTTTCATAAAAACATAAATTTTTATTGTGGAATAGATTATCTAGTTTAATATTATCTAAAAATGTAATAATAAAATAACCATTATTAACTAATGATTTATTTAATATGTTTATAATATTATCAACATTAGATTTAGATTGAAAGAAATAATGAATTCCAAATTGACAAGAAATTACGTTAAAGCCATCGGGATTATTATTATGAATAATTTCATCGGAATTATTTTTTGTCAAGTCTAATTTATAAAATGATGTATTTATATTATTATCTTTTAAGGAATTAATTCTTCTTTGGCATTCTAAAATATTTTTTTCTGAAATGTCATATCCGCATACATTTTTTATATTATTATATAACCATTTGTGTAAATCACCACCTTTACCTGAACATAATTCTAATAGATTATTAATATCTTTACAATATTTATTATAAAGATACTCTTTTACTTTATTATGAAATTTTCTCATTCTTTCAAAAAAAAAATCTTTATTTGAGTTAACAGTGAATTGAAAAAGTAATTCTTTTTCAATTGGATTATGAATATTATTCCAAATATCACAAGCAACTTCACTAAAATTACCATGTTTTCTTGGATTAATAGTTTTGTCCCATCTTGTTCTCATAGGAATAAATTTACCATTTTCGTATCTATATTCGATAACAGTATTTGTTTGATAAAATTCATCGGTACTAGGATCAACTGTATTTTCTGGAAAAGTAGTTTCATATGTAATAATTTGAGAATTAGTTTTACCACATAATTTTTCAATATCGAATAAAACTTTTTCAGTTTTGTTATATAATGTTTTGTCTTCTTTTGTTTTATCTTTATCGTTAACTTCACCTTGAACATATAATTGCCATTTACCAATACCATTTTCTGATGATATTTTAACAGAATAAAAATCAATTGAATTTAATTCTGATGGTTTCCATTTTAATAATTGTGGCCATTTTTTCTTTTTTGGATAAGGTTCATTAACTGGAGTAAAAATTAAACCATCGTTTTTATAAAATTTCTCATTTATAGTATCCATAATAATTTTAGATCCCATAAAAACATTAGTATAATAAAATTTCTTCATTTCTACACTATAATAATTTGAATTATTAATTGTTCGAATAATATCATTTAATCTATTTAAACGAGTTTTTAGTTTATAATCTTCATTTCCTCTTAAATCTATACCATTATAAAATATTACATCAAATGCTAAGAAATATATTTTGTTTTCATGTTTAACAATTTCTCCATCTACAATAGATGAAAAATAATTTTCTTTTCTTTTAGAAGATGACAAATCGGTTTTGTATACTCTATTTAAATTATTATCAATAAAAGAAATTTTACCTGAATTATCAATATACATGAACGCTCTTTCTCCATCAGCCTTATCAGTTACAGAATAATTTTGTTTATATAAAGTGGTTATTTTATCTTTGTGAAGAGTTTCTGGTTGAGCACCAATAAAATATGGTGCATTTACTAATTTTTTATATTCTTCAATAACATTTCTTTTTTCAAATTCAGAAATAATATAAAAATTATCTTGACGAGTTTGTAAAATAACACTGATTAATGATAATATAGATGGAATATCATTTTTAGTAATTTCAAGTTCTACTTCATATTTTTGTTGAGTGTCAGATCTTCCTTTATAAGTTTGTGAAACAATAGTTAAATCAAGATGCCCATAATCAAACATATAGCTTGTACGTTTCTTATTTCTAATTAAATCATATTCTAAATTATTATCTAAAGTAATACCTTTTGTTTTTTCATATGATGTAGAAAAACGTAAATCATAATCGTATATGTCATATTTTTTCAATGTATTTTTGAGTAAAATTGTCTCTGTATTATCTGTACTATTAATAATCTTTTTAATATTTCCATGACCAGAAGGATTTTTATATACGAATTCTTTAGTAATAATTTCTTTACTTGGAATATTTTTTAACATTTTTTTTAAATTATAAAAAGATTCAATATCAAAATTTGAATCAAACGTAGATTGTTTTTTTTGTCTATCATGGTAGAATTTACCAAAACGAATTTCAAATTCATTATTCTTTGCAAGTGCATCTTGCAAAAAATTAATCAATGCAGTTTTGTGGCGTTCTGAAAAATCAAAAAAAGTGTTCATTTAATTGTTTGTTATTATACAAATAATTAAAATTTATAATATTATTCAATTTTTTATGTGTTAATCCGTCATTCATATTTCTTAAACAGCCATTTCCATTTTTATACCAGGATTAGGAAAATAACCTACTAAACTAAAATCTTTAAAACTTATTTCATTCCAATCTTTATTTTTTATAGAATTATTTAATATAATCTTAGGTGATGGTCTAATATCTCTTGAAATTTGTTCTTGAATTTGTTCAATATGATTTTTATATATATGACAATCAACTGAATTATAGATGATTTCTTTTGGTTTCATATCACATTTTAATGCTAAAATATATATTAATATGGTATAACTAACTATATTATAACACCAAGCAAGTGAATCTGAACTACGCATAGTAAAATAACCACTTAAATATTTTTGACCCATGTTTTCTGTAACGTATAATTGAAAGTAACAATGGCAAGGTTCCAAAACCATTTGGTTAGATTGTGCTGGATTTAAATTTGAAATATATATTCTTCTACTATACGGATCTGTTTTTAATAAATTTTCTACATGTTTTAATTGATCAAATCCTCCAACTTTATAATTATCCAAATTTGTTGTATCTGCAAATCCTTGTGAATATTCTGCACCAAAAAATCTCCATTGCCAACCATACATCGGACCCATAATACCTTCTTTATAATGTTTTAAATTTCTATTATCTAAGAATTCTCTTGTTGTGTTTCCATTCCAAATTTTAACACCTTTATCTTGTAAAATTTTTACATCTGTATGACCATTTATAAAAAATAAAAGTTCTTCTACTATTGCTTTAAACGGTACCCTTTTTGTTGTTAATAAAGGAATTGATTTGGAAATATCAAATTTCATTTGTGCACCTAATACACTAATCGTACCAACACCTGTACGATCTAGACGTTCTTTACCATTAGTTAATATATGTTTGATTAAATCAATATATTTATTTTCTTCTGATTTATATTCTGGAAAATTTTTATATTCCAAAAATCTAAAATTTAAATTGTTTTCATTTTTAAGTTCTGATACACCAACTAACTTATAACTTTGATCTAAAGGATCCATAAAAGTATCTGGTTCTAGATCATCTCCATCTGTATCAAATGAATTTTGTGGTTTATAATTATATACTTCTGTTAAATATACATTTTTAGGTTTTAAATGTTGTTTTTTATTATGTAAAAATAATTTATATATTTCATTTCCACCAATGACAAATACATTTGGATTAAATCTATTATATAAATCTAAGAATTGTTTATATGTTATAAAATAGACTGATTTTGTAAGTTTTGTAGAAGTAAATATTGAACAAGGATATGGGGATAATTGTAATAAATCTTTATCATTTGTTAAAACTAAATTAATACGGTTTTTTAAAGGTCTATTTTTTCGTGGAATAGAAAACCAAGTTTTTCTTCCCATCAATACTACATTTTTATCTAATTTAGATTCTGAATATAAGCTATTACTAGTAATATTTTTAAAAAAATCCATATCTTCTTTTAATCTGATTATTAAACTATTATTTCTACCAATCGCTAATTTGTTTTTATAATTCGCAACACATGCTATTAAATTAATAGGCATTTAATATACAAAATAGTATTTTTTTAAATTAATTCAGTTTTTATATTTGAAAATTGAATTAAATTATTTATAAAATTGAATTAAATTATTTATAAAATTGAATTAAATTATTTATAAAATTGAATTAAATTATTTATAAATTGTTATTAAAATTATTGTTTATTGTTTCTTTTTATACATAAATCTACTACTAATACCTCCTCTTGGTCCAAAATCTTGTGTTTCAACGCTATTAATAGCTTTTGGTGTTTCAATTCCTGATTTATCATCAAAAATATAAAATGATCTATTATGATAGTTAATATCATGTGGATTGCAACTATTTTTATTATTTGGTAATGGATTTATTCTCATAGAATCTTCTATCTCAACATCACCATGCCACGATTGATAACGTGCTGGCATTGTTGGTACTGGTAATTGACCAAAAATATTTTTTACATTACAATTAGTTAAGACACCACCGGTTTTGCCGTAACGTAAAAATGAATCGCTATCTATGTTATCACTTGGGACAAATAATTTATCTTTAATTGTCATTCCATAAAAATTTAATTTTTCTTTTGCCTCTAATAAATCAATATGATTTGTTGTTACAAATTTTAATTTTTTTGCATTATCTTCATTTTTTTGTTGAATAGCACAAGGGTCTGAATATAATCTTGTTGAATCAATGTTTTCATATTGTTTAAATTGACTGTCATCAAAATTACTAAAATAATTTAATCCTGACATGGTAGTTGCTATATTTTTAATATAAATCTAGAAAAAAAATATACTTATTAAAATACATTTCTATAATTTAATTGGGAACGCTTTTTCTCTAAAGTTTGTATTTTAAATACAAATGTATTTTGATATTCTTTTGCAGGAGGATCTGAATCTGTACCAAAATCAAAAGGTACACCATCACTATCGGATATAGTTATTGTCATTTTACTTAAATTTGCCTTTGGTGTTTTAAAATATTTAATAGTATTTTCATGTATTCTTTTATCAATTTGTATAAATCCACCAGTTGTAGTTGGTTGAGCTAATTGTAATATAGCAAAAGAATTGGCAATATTTATATCGTTTGAATGAACAACTTCTTCAATTTCATCTATATTTAATAATAAATATGGTTCTTGATCAACATTATTTTTTGCAGGTAAAATAGCTTGGACAAGTTCTATTGTAGATACATTTTTATATTCGTTTCTTAAATTTATAGTATATCTATTTACATTTGGATATTGAGAAAAATTTCTATTTTTAGATGAAACACATAAATAATGAGTTATAGTTTCATATTCTATATCAGGTTCCTGTGATACACTAAATTGTGTATTATATTGTTTATTATAAACATTTTCAAAATTATTTTGGTCAAATTGTTTTGAATTAACTTCTGAATAATTTGTTCTATTATATCTATTATAATGTTCGCCTGACATATATAATTACAATGATAAAAAAAATAAAGTAATTTAAACTTAATTTTATTTACAAAACACAGATAAGTTATGTCAAATAATAATATAACTTCATATATAGATAGAACCTTACCTACAAACTTTGAAGATTGTAGAGGTATTGATACGACAATAATTAACGATGTATCTATAGATATATATGATGAAATTGAATGTTGTATATGTTTAAATACATTTGATTACGAGTTTATAATTACAAATTGTTGTAAAAAAAATATACATAAAATTTGTTTAATGGATTGGATTTTAAGTGATTATAATATTAATATTAAATGTTCAATGTGTAGAATAGAATTTAAAAAACTAAAAGAAATGATAAGTTATGAAGAGTTTAAGGATTATATACGTACTATTATACAAAAAGAATATGCTAAAAGTAATTTAGAAAGTTTATCTCTTATTAATATTCAAAATAAACAGGATAAATATATGGAAATTATTAATGTGTTATATGATTATACTAAGATGGAATGTGATATGATAACTATTTTTTGTAGAACTGCATTAATATCAATTTATTTATTTTTTATAATATTTTTAATATTTTTAGCTATAAAAACATCTGTAAAATAAATATAATTTGATTTGTTTTGCAATTTATTTTATATATATAATTTAAAGATAAGTGATATTATATTATAATGAATTTAATTTTATCTGGATTTTTGGTTACTTTATTCTGTATTGATTATTTTTCTATCTATAATAATATAGTTAGTAAAAATAATACATTAACAGAAAAACAACGTGCTCATATTTTATCTATTAAAGCTTCGTTAACATTATTTCTTATAAGTTTATATTTTAATGTTAAATTTCTAAATTCAAATCTAGATATTGATACTTATAAAAATAGTTTTACAAATGGTGATGTATTTATATTACAATTATCTATTTGTAATTTAATATCTTATTTGATTATGGATTGTGTTGTTGGTTATAATAAATATCATAAGTATATGTGTAAACTATCTGGATATATACATCATATAGTATATATCTTTATTAGTAGTATAGTATTAATTAAACCAGAAACAGCACCTTTTTATTTTTTATATATGATAGAAGAATTACCTACGATATATTTAAGTGTTGGGAATTATAATAAAAAATTAAGAAGTGATAAATTATTTGGATTTACATTTTTTATTACAAGAATCTGTTTCCATTTATTTTTAACTTGGAAATTAAAATATAATATGTTATTTCTTATATTAGGTTTATTAGCACTTAGTTTGCATATATATTGGTTTAAGAATTGGGTAAAGTTGATGTTTAAAAAAAAAGAATAAATTTATTACCTTTCAGTTAGAAGTCTCGTAAACTAAATCACAAAGACCAGATTCATATATTGAACAAGTTAAATTTTTCATTAACATCACATTGTACATATTATCATTTATACTATCTAAACAAATACATAATTGATCATAGCATAATAATTGTTTGTTTTTACAACTATTAAAACATTCTATAGATAATTCATTAAATATTTCATATAATTTGCATACAATATCAAGACCTAAATCTTTTAACTTTAAAATATTTATAACTTTTATTTTAATCTTATCATTTTTACTTTCCATATTGCACCTATTATATTAAAACTAAAATTAATTTTAAATTACATTTAGTTTTAATATAAAAGCATTTGTGTTTTTCATTTCCCTTTCTTATTTATTAAAGTTATTAAATTTATTTTATAGAGTAACAATTTTAACTTGGAATTGTGTAGAACCTCCAATACCGTTAGGGTATGGTCTGTATAATAATTGAGGGTAATCGTTAGCCGGCCATTGAATATCTAATTGATCATTATATACACCTTTAACTGATATTAATCGAATTACTGTTCCAGTCATATTTATTGCATCTACTCTACCTATCATAAATATACCATGTGTTCTTGATGTTTCTGATAATGGTTTAATAAATACCATATATATTCCGTAATTAGTAGGAAAGTTAGGCATGGTAACAGGGGACGTAGAATTGTTATTAAGTGTTACTATAAAAGTGATATCTGCTAAAGATCCATTAATAGTATTTGCAGTGATTCCATTTGCAACAAGATTATTAATATGTAAATCTGAATAATGTACAGCAGAACTAGGATTATTAGATGGACTACATGTCAATGAAAATTTGTTAAGTGCTTCATCCCATATCATCATTACAAATTCGCATGGATATAATGAATAAGTAGATGTGTTATCTAATACAGTTGTAAAATTAAGACCTTCAACTGGTGTAGGATTACCTAAAACACCAATTTGATCTGCTGTGCTATAAATTGTTGCAACTCTTGTAGATGCAATATAACTTTTAATTCTTCTAACTTGATCCTGACCTTGACCAGTTGTAATTTTTATCCACCATCCTGCGTAATAATCATCAGTAGTATTATTTGCAGAGGTATCTAGCTGAACAGTTGTTGTTGTATTATAACCCCCAGATTGAACTGTTCCAGATTCATCTGGAGTATCAGCAACTACATCACCGTACGCACTATTATTAGCAGATTGATATCTTTTTACTGCAAGACCTCCATTTGCAGTACCTGATGGTGCATTGTTAACAACAATTATATTATCATTTATAGTTACAACAGTTGATTCAACACTTGTAGTTGTACCTTTAACATCTAAATTACCATAGATAGTAGTTGTACTATTTGGTGTACCTATATAAACTGGTATATTAGAAGTATTTGTTGAAATTTGAACACCATTAATTTGATCATGACTTTCAATTTGTACTTTACCAGATGCATCTAAGTAAATACCACCACCTATATTTGATGTAGATAATTTAATGGCTTCCATACCTGTACCTGTTGAACTTATATTAACTTTAGAATTGGTATCACCAGTTACACTTATGTTAAGATCTTGATTATCATCTGTTGTAGAATTAGTATATGTACTTGTTGCAGACTGTGTTGTCATAAAAATAGAACCACCTGCACCTGTTGTTGTTATAAACCCACCTTCACCTGTAAAAATATCTACCTTTCCATTTGATAAAACTGGTTGACTAATTGAAATATTACCATTTGGATTGACAGTATATATTTGAATAGCATCATTCGTAACATTTGTACCTTCACTTCTTAAAATTAAAGATGAATCATTTGGATTATTTACGCCAATTATTAAATGTTGATCTGTATTATTTGTATCTACTAAATATGAAGAACTAGCAGCTTGTGATTTAATAGAAATAGATCCATATGTATTTGTAATCATATTAAACCCACCAGATCCAACTAATTGTTCTATTGATCCATCACCCAAACCATTTACATTTGAAATTTGAATAGAACCATCTTGATTTGTTGTATTGATAATTAATGCTTTATTTGTAATATTTGTTCCAGAACTTAAAATTTTTAATGACGAATCAGTTGTTCCATCTAATTTTAAAGTTAGATTTTGATTATTTTGTTCTGAATTTACAGTAAAATTTCCAGAACCATTATTTGCAGTTATATTTATATTACCATTTGAAGTAGTTTCTGTAATACCACCTGAACCAGATATTAAAGAAATTTGTCCTGTATTTATTCCTGATAATAACGTAATACCACCATCATAATGTGTTGCTTGAATATCTACAGCTTTACCTGAATTTAATCCACCGTATAATTGTAAAGATTGAGTTAAAGATGATACATTTAAATCACCATTATTACTTACAAATTCAGATGATGGATCAACTTTCATAGTAATTTTATTACCACCAGTTACACTAAATTCACCGTTGTCAGTATCAATATGCGTTTCTGTTAAACGAGTTACTCCATATAATACATTTAAATTTTCATGTATATTTACTGTTTTTGAAATACCAACTCCACCTGCAACAATTAAAGATCCGTCTGTATTACAAGTACTATTTTCATCACCTTTAATTATACATCTTCTGTTTATATTAATATCACCCCATCCAAATTGTGTTACATCACTGCCTTGTTCTAATGTTATATCTCCATGAAATATAGTTGCTAAAGGTGTAGACATTTATAATTACTTAGCAGCTGCAATATATTTAATAGTTAAGGTATTTTTATCTTATTTTAGACGAGTTATTTATAATTATAAATAGTCAATTGACATTAATTTTATAAATAAATTGACATTGATTTTATAAATAAATTGACATTGTGATTTTATAAATCGTCCTTTTCAGAAGAACATTGTATTTTTATTTTTTTATTAACATTTGCATTTTCTCCTCTAGCTATACTACATAATTGTCCGCAACGATTATTTGGACAAAAATATTCTTTTCCGTTATAAATAGAATTTGAATAATCTTTAAAAAAAAAGTTTGGTAAAAAATTATTAAATGAAATATAATGTTTAAAATCAAAGTTAAGTTGAGATTTATTTGTTACAGTATTTATTAAAAAACCTGAATTGTTAACAAATCCTTCTTCGCTAAAATCTCTTAAAACACCAGCATGAGTAGTAATAAAAATATTTAAATTATTATTATTTTCATTTACCAATGGTAAAAAATATTTATAAAACCAAGATATAAATTGTTTTATATCACCAGGTTCTTTTCTTAATTCTGGAAATTTTTCTACAAATGTAAAATCAAAGAATTCCAATATTCCTAATTTTTTAAGATATTCTTTCTGTTCATCTATAGTTTTAATAGCATAACTAGGTTTAGTTTCCATTCTGATTCTACTTTTTTGTGAATATTTATTATCACTTGATTCATCTATTTCTCGTAATAATGGGAATACATAAATTTTATTAGGTGGATTATTCCATTTTCTAGTCATGTAATACGCAGTTTCCATACATCTGATTAATGGTGAACAACCAACGACATTAATTTTTTCTATATTTAACTCTTTTTTACCTGTTATTTTATATATAGATCTTATTATTTTACTTATAATACATCCATTGTTTATTGACGCGTCAACTCCTATAGGTGTAAGTTCAGGATCATTTAATGGATTTAACTTAACAGTAATTGATTTATTTAAAAAAGCATTACCTTCATTTACAGTAATAACATCGTTATTGACTAAATTAGTTAACGCATTTGTGCAAGAATAACCATGACGAACAAAGCAAAAATTTATATTTTTATTATTCATATATAATATTATAAATAATAAAAATAATAGTTAATTATATTTTAAGTAATAATTTAAATCTTCAGGTGTTCCTAAACCCCACATTTTTTTACACTTTTTAATAATAAACTTTTTATTATCTAAAATTGCTTCATTAAAAACTGGACATACATAAAATTCATTGTTTACTCTTATGTTTTTACTAATCATTAAATTTGCATATTTAACAAAATCAGAACCTTTTTTCCAAAAATAAATACCTGTAGTTGCATTGTTACTTATTGGATTTTTTTCGGCTACCTCTAATACTTTACCATTTTCATCTACTTTTGCAAACGACCATTTTGGATGTATACTTTCAAATGTTGATATAATACCATCAACATCTTCATCTATATTATCTATATCTAAAAATATATTATTACTCCATTCAACGTATTGATCAGAATTAGCTATAATTAAATTATCATCGTTATTAATATAATTTATTGCTTGTAATACAGTACAAGCAGCTCCTTCTGTAATTTTATCAATTGATATAATTTTACAATCAGGTGCTATAGCATTTAAAAAAAATTTTAAATTATATTTTTCTAAATGTTCTTTCCTAACAATGAATATATATGTTATATTATCACCTTTGTAACCTAAATTCTCTACAATCAATTGAATCATTGGTTTTCCATTAACTTCAATCAATGGTTTGGGAAATGTATAACCAACATTTGCAAATCTAGATCCATTACCTGCCATAGGGATTACTATATTTAATTTTTTTTGATTTATAGATCTTTCTAAAGTTAAATTTTGAGTGTTTACTTTTTTTATAAACGTATTTATTTTTTTATATGTAACATCTTCGCAATTATTAATCTCTAATAAATGGGATCCGCTTTTTTTTGCAGCAAGTTTACCAATTAATGAATCTTCAAGTATAATACATTGTTTAGGAGATACTTTAGCCCTTTCAAAACATTTAAAATATATTTCTGATTCCGGTTTAGGATGTTTCACTTCTTCATTTGAAATAAAAAAATCAATATAGTCTAAAAATCCCTTTTTATATAAAATAGTCTTTAATGTATTCCAAATACTATTTGATGCAACATATATAATATATCCATCCTTTTTTAATTGGTTTAAGATATTACATATTCTTTCATCTTTTGTATAATTTGTAATGATTTCTAATGTTTTTTGTTGTTTAGTTTCCCAAATTTTTTGAAAATCATTTTTATTTAATCCTTTTTTTTTTGATAATAAATCTAATTTTTGATATGTTGGTTTACCATTATATTGTTCTAAATGTTCTTTGTAATTTATTTTTAAATTACCAAAATTATGTTTTTCTAAAGCATAATTTAATGACTCATAATGTGTATCACAAGAATCAACTAAAACTCCATCTAAATCAAAAATGATTAATTTAATCATATTTTATTATTTATAATAATAGTTTAATTTTAAATTAATTTAAAATTACTTGATATTTATATATAAGATGTTATTAATCGCGCATAGAGGTAATGTAAATGGTAAAAATGAAATTTTAGAAAATACACCTGACTATATTATAACAGCTATAAATAAAGGATATGATTGTGAAATAGATATTTGGTATATAGATTATACATTTTATTTAGGTCATGATTTACCAAATATAAAAATTAATTTCGAATTTTTAAATAAATATAAAGATAATCTGTGGATTCATTGTAAAAATATAGATGCATTATGTTTTATGAATACATTTACAGATTTTAATTATTTCTTTCATGATAAAGATCAATTTACTTTAACTAGTAAAAATTACATATGGGGTAACATTAATTCAAAAGTTGGTAAAAATATAATTTGTGTTATGCCAGAACATTTTCATGTATTAAATATTAAAGATTTATCAAATTGTATAGGTATATGTTCTGATAATATAGAATATTATGAATATGTATCTTCTATATTAAATTGAATTAAATTAATTTAAAATTATATGTCGTTAATTAAAGTAAATGAAAGATAAGTTTACACTAATTATTCAAGGTCCTTTACATAAAAATTGTATAAAAGGAATAAATGAAAATTATTTTAATTTTGTAGATTGTATTATATTATCATTTTGGGATACTGATAATTTAAAATTACTTGAAGAAATTAATAAAACTTTAATTAATGATAAAAAATTAATATTACAAAAAAATTCATTTCATATAGATCCGAATGCATTTAATCAAGATAATATATATTATCAGGTATATACAACATTAAAAGGTTTAGAAAAATCAAATACAGAATATAGTATAAAAATAAGATCTGACCAATGGTATGAAAATTTATCACCAATTTTAGAATGTATTTTAACAAATAATAATAAGTTTGTTTGTTCGAATCAACATTTTAGACCGGATTTGTTATATAAATATCATGCTGGAGATAATATTATAGGAATGAAGACACAGGATTTGTTAAATACTTTTCAAACATGTTATACACGTTTAACAAAAAATGCTTTTGTTCTTTTATCAGGTGCATATATGTATACTGATAATCAAGAATTATTGACACCTAAGTTATTTCAAAAATACATTCAATATAAAAGAAATAATTTAGAATTCATTACAAAACATGATGATAAACCAATTTTACATACTATTAAAATTTTGAAAGATTACGGCGTAGGAATAACTCCTGAACAGATGATAGCAACAAGTTATTTGATATCAAAAAATATATTACCAATACCTGAAAATAGTAAGACTATTGTCAAAGATAATTTTTTTATTTTTAAAGTAGAAGATTTAGGTAAGCATTTAAATAAACATAATGAAAATATCATTTTAAGAAACAATGCTGCAGAAATACATAATATAAATGATTTATGAGTCGGTTAATTTTAATATTTATAAAAATATATAAATATATAAATAAATATAAATATGACTTATATATTTTTTGACGTAGGAGCCCATAATGGGGGTGATTCATTACCATTAGTATATAGAAATATTGATGTAATAGTATATGCATTTGAGCCAACTCCTGAATTAATAAATGAGTTAAAGATCAATAGTATTCAATTTCCAAATTATAATATTATACCAAAAGCTGTTTCAAATTATAACGGAAAAGCAATTTTCAATATAGCAGGGCAAGGTGATTGGGGATGTGGATCTTTAAATAAATTTTATGATTCTTCAGTTCTTGAAAAAACATGGCCTGGTAGATCTGATTTCAAAATAACAACTTCTATAGAAGTAGAAGTTATAACTTTAAAAAAATTTATAGAAGAAAATAATATAAAAAAAATAGACTATTTACATATTGATGCTCAAGGACAAGATTTAGAAGTACTTATGGGATTAGAGGAATATATTGATATAGTTAGAAGTGGTGTAGTAGAAATGCCATCTTCTCATACTAATAAATTGTACGAAACGCAAAAATATATAGTTGATGATGCACTTGAATTTTTACGTAAACATAATTTTATTATTACTGATATTAAAGCTAATGATCCACAAGGAAACGAAATTAATATATTTTTTAGCAAAAATTCTTCTTAAATAAATTTTTTTTTATTAATAAAAAAATTTATTTAATCTTCAATTTTAAAATCACTTGGACGTAATGCTTTTCCTCCGCATTTAACTAAAGTATTATTTGTATAATTTATAATATGATCTAATAAATCTTCACGATCTTTTAATACAATTTTATAAAAACCAAGAATAGGTTTTGCTAATTGTTCTAGATAACATTTTCTATTGTATTTTAAATTATGTTTGATAGCATAATTTGGATCTTCTCCTAATTCTGATTTAGCTATTTTAGGATCATCACTTTCTATAAAAATATAGGGTATACGATCACCTACCTGAACTTCTTCTTTACGTTGTTTTAACCGTTCAGCTAATTGTACATGAACAGGTCTTGTCTTATAACTTGCAGCTAACATTGCTGAAACAATAAGATCATTTATATCTATTTTATAATTGCAAATATTATCTATATATTTTTTATATAATTCTGTACTCTTTTTAACTGAATCTTTTTCTGAAGAAATAGACTTCTTAGTTGAAGTATTGTCATTTACAATAATATCAATTATTTCTTTATAACATTTTTTTACCATAGGACAATAATCTCTTCTAGTTAAAGCTATTCCCTTTGCATCTACACCTTTTAAAGCAAAGGGATCTTTTACATTTTCAAATTTATTTGCTATATATCTTTTTTTAGTTAACAAAATAAATGGATGAAAAACCTTTTCAAATTCTAATTCAATTGGTGGTCTTTTAAAAATATCCTTTGTTAAATTATCTCCACAAACTGTTGCAAGTCTAAATGTATCTTTTCTATTAAGATGGAAATCTTCTCTATTATATTTAAATCGTAAGAACACTGAGTCAGTATTAAAAATTTGTAAATCACCAACACCAGCTTGATATCTTCCAATATCAGTTTCAATATCATATACATAATCATTATGTTCAAATGATTCTATTTTCTTAATTTTATTATTAATTCTTCTTTGTTTCTTTTTAGTTACAGTGATTCTTAACATTTTTTCTTTATCTATTCTTGTATTAAGTGATACATTATATCCAAGCTTTTTCATTAAATAATATAATCCAGCTGAACCAATTTGACCTTTATTATCAAATCTTGTACATCCAATATTTTCTTTATCTTTTCTACATCCATCTGCTTCCCAATATCCCTCAAAGAAACTTTGAATAATTTCATTATTACTATTTAATATTTCTGTAGGAACTTTTTTGTATCTATCTGAATCATAAAATTTATGTCTAAATTCTTCTACCATATTTTTAGGATTATTCATTGATAATTTATATACACCAGATGATTCTAATGTATCATAAATAATGGGATTTGAATTAGGATATTCTTTTTGTAATAAATTTTTCAAATTATTTAAAACATTCATATCAACATTATTTAATGCCCAAGTATATTTTAAACCAGATGGACATTCATACTTATGACAACTCCCATCTCCGTAAAAAAACCCATAAATAAAAGCTCTATCTTTAGATATAGTATGACAAGTGTCACTAAATTCAGTTGGGTAACTACTAAGTAATTTTGTGTCAAGATTACATTCTTTTGGTTTAATTTGTTCTTTATTTTCTGTAATTAAAGAATGATCTTCTGTAACTTTAACATATCCTGTATGAGTTAACACTTTGTAAATTTTTTTATCGCATTTATGTCTAATAACTTTATTAACATTAACCCACCCAATATCTGTCCATATTTGATAATCTGTTGTTGAATACTCTTTTTCCAAACGAATTGTTTTATCAAACAATTTAAATCCTGGATACTCTACTTTTTTAGACTCGTCAAAAATACTTTGAATAGTTTCAATATAAATTTGATTGTCTTTCTTTAAAAGAAGTGGAGTATCTCCTGTAACTGAATCGCCATATACTACTTGAATATTTAAATCAACAGGTACCTCTACCGTCTCCGACGTTTGTCGGTAAGGTACTTCTGGGTCGATATTTTTGTATTTTTTATCTGTAACTTTTAAATTATAAATTTTTGTATTGTAATTAAATAAAATTTCAATTTCGTTATTTGGATAATTATCTCTTAAAACAGAATAAAGTAATTCTAAATCATTTATATTTGAAACTTGGAATTTTTTAGACATTTTAATTCTTATTAAGTAATTTAATATAAATTTTAAATTTAAATCAATTTTTAAATAATTCTAATAGGAATTTAAACTTAATTATAATTTAAACGTAATATTGTGTTTAATAAAGTCAATTTCGTTTAAATTTTGTTATTATATTATTCTATAATTGTATAAAAAAAATGGTGGCTGTTTCAAATTTTTCACCTTTATACTATGAACAACCTATTGTTATATATGATACTACAGAAGCTCTTAATGCTTCAGTTGGATCTTTTGTATTATACGGTGGAGTAAGTATTAATTCTACTTATCAAAGTAATGATACAAGTACTGGTGCATTTGTTTTGTCTGGTGGTGCTGCTATTCAAAAAAATCTTAATGTTGGAGGTATTACTAATATTAGAAATACAATGCAAAGTACAAATACAGGAGATGGTGCTTTAGTAGTAGCAGGTGGTGTTGGTATCGCTAAAGATTTAAATATTGGTGGAGATGCAACTATTTCAGGTAATTTGTATGTTAATGGTACATATACTTATGTTAATTCAGAAACTCTAAATGTAGAAGACAACACACTTGTTCTAAATTCAGGTCCAGCTGGTAGTGCTGACGCAGGTGTTCTTATTCATCGTGCTGGAAGTGATGTAGTTGGTGAAACATCTGTA
>Ga0214923_10002078_pt1 | contig 27310 bp, 27 predicted proteins | sample LL1510_MetaG_FD_177993 | JGI IMG/M metagenome (GOLD analysis project Ga0214923, IMG submission 177993) | Freshwater microbial communities from Lake Lanier, Atlanta, Georgia, United States - LL-1510 | ecosystem: Environmental > Aquatic > Freshwater > Lake | place: USA: Georgia | collected...
TGCTGCGCTTCCGCACCTCGGTAATTCGCATCTCCTGGCGTAACCGCTTTCACCACCACAGTCCCTGTACCACTCGTCGCCACCAACTTGCCGTTCGCGTCGATCGTGGCAGGCCCACTCACCACTTTAAAGCTTACCTCCCCGCCTTGTGCGTTAGCCCGGAGGTTGGTATCAGCTCCAAAAGTTAGATTCGACGGCAACTTAAAATCCAGCGCCTGCTCTGCCTTAGAAAGATTTAACAATCCGAAAACCTTCGTCAGATTATACTGTCGCGTCACATCTGCCCCTGAACGATCCACGATGCGTAGACTGCCGAAAGAAATTGTATAGGGATTTCCATTCACCCCACTTCCCTTATCCGCAGGTGTCAATAAATCGGTCACGATCGAATGACCAGCTAACAAACCCCCCGCAGTGACTGAAAATCCGAAATCAGGATTTTCACTTCCAAAAGCTCGAAATGCGTCGTTCGCTCGCACAGTCAGCGGAAGGGGAGCCAATTCTTGTGAGCGCGGGTTGACGATTTGGCCAATATTCACAGGCGGAGGTGGGATGGAGGGCGCGGCAGGAGGGGGAGGAGGAGTCGCTGCCGCTACTGAGGTTCCGGAAGGAGCAGGCGGGGCTCCTGCTCCTGGACCCGCTGCCGTGCTGATGTCTAGATTATCTGGAGCAGGTCCACCGGCCATTTTAGCGTCCGCTTTGGGCTCAGGCCTCAATCCTCCATCTTCCTTCTTGGCGGCCACCTCTTCCTTTTTTGCAACCACATCTTCTTTTTTGGCCGGTGCATCAGCTTTCGGTTCCTCTTTTTTGGGAGGCGCCTCTGCCGCCACTTTGGGTGCACCCACGAGGACATCCCCGTCCGCTTTCACCGCCACAATTTCAACCCCCAACGACTCCATTTTTCCCTCGGACATCTTAGCCTGCTGGACTTCCACGGTAGCCTGAATTTTTTGTGCAGACGGCAGTGGCTTGTCGAAGGCTTGAATCAAAGGTGTCGAGGCAACAACCTTTTGGACATCTACATCAAAAACCTGAATCGTTGGCGCCGCGGGCGGTTTTCCTCCACCCGCACTGCCTTCACTAGGTCCCTTTTCCGCCGCAGGTGCCGGTGCAGCCGCCTTGGGCTTTCCCCCATCGCCCGGTCCTGGGTTATCTCCTCCGGATTCTTTTGATCCCCCAGATTCCTTTGTTTCAGCGCCGGGCTTATCACCACCCGCTTTCTTTTCGCCGGGTCCACCACCACTGTCTTCTTTTTTGCCGCCCCCCTCACCGCCACCCACGGACGCGGCTTGCCCCGCTCTCACCATCGTTGTTTTGCCCCCAGCGGTGACCTTCATCCCTCCCGCACCCTCCAAAAGCACAAACATCTTGTTCCCGTTCCCATCCACGCTGCACATAAAAGTGGTCCCAGTCACTGCCGCCGTCACTCCTCCGCATTCCACTGTCGCTCCGCCAGCTCCAGGCGGGGTATTGATCAAAACAGTTCCTTTCTCGAGTTTGACCAACCGCTCTTTGGATTGGAACGAAAAGGAGGTGTTTGCCCCGACGCGAGTGATGGAGGTGTCGGCAAAGGTAAGTTCGGCCATCGAGGCGGCAGCCGTGCTCACTTTCGATTTTTCATAAATTTTCTCGCTGGCGTGGGCCGGAGTCGCCCCCTTCCCTTCCCCCGTATCGTGCTCCACGATATTTTTCAGAGCCGTGATTTCTGCTTCCTTCAATTCCACAGCCCAAAGCGGAGCTGTTCCAAACAGCCCACAAACTAATAAGAGATGCAGATTTTTTTTATTCAAATACATACGACTTAATCTTTGACCGCTCAATAGCCCATAGGGTTCAAAATAATATAGGTAGATTGGCTGTCGAACGGCATACCTTCAATATGTACATAACTTGTTGAAAGTCAAGCTTTTTAGCGTATTTTTGTCCCTGCAAACTGCTTTACGCCAATAACTTGCACTTCAATACAGCATATAGCAAATAACTTGCCATAGTATACTATATATTGTATTCAAATCAGTACTACTAAACAGACTCGGTTATCTGATTCAAACCAATACCCCATACCGCTACTTTTTGGCGCCAAATACTTCGATGACCTGAACCCTTGGGACAATTAAAAATCCAAAATCTAGAATTGAAAATCCTCTTTTTACGCCATCTTCGCCACCTGCCACCAAAAAGTTGCCGCCACGGCCGATAAGATGGAAAGCTCAGGCACCCACCAAGCACAACCTAACGAGACGCCTGTGCAACCAGCGCCGGCCAAAGCCGCCAAGACCCCCAACACGCTACGCATGGCTTGCGACTGGTCTCCAGACCAGCTCCAGTTCCAACCGCCGGCGCATAGACGCCAAAGCGTCCAGCCCCCGGCTGAAGGTTCCCCCCGTGTTTTCCCCGCAATGGGCGCAACACGAACCGGTGGCTTCCCAGTCCGCCCGATTCGTATCCTCCCCACAAGATCTGCACTGAACTAATGTTTCCATATTTTGATTCCTCCTTTTTTCTTGCACCAGCTTGCCTTACGGGGTAGGACATAAAGCGTCCTATGAAGAAAAAAGTTTTACCATTTTCCGGGGGGCATAGCCGTCCTCCCTTGGAACGGATGCACCGCCTGCACGACCTTCTTTCCAGCGAACAGCCGGTCAACTGCCAGCAGCTAGGAAAAGATTTTGAGGTTTCCTATAAAACGATCCAGAGAGACCTCGACTTCATGCGAGACCGCCTCGGCCTCCCCATCGAGTATGACGCCACCCGCTACACGTTTCGCTACACGGGAAAAGTGGAGGCCTTCCCCCTGCTTCAGGTCAGCGAAGGGGAGATTCTCGCCCTTTTTGTCGCTCAGAAGGTTTTGGCTCAGTACCGGGGCACCCCGTTTGAGAAAACCCTGGGTAGCGCGTTTCAAAAACTCACGGGTGCCCTCAAGGAGACAGTTAGCTTCGACTTGGGCGAATGGGGGTCCGACTACTCCTTCCGAGTCACCGGCGCATCGGCTGCCGACCTGGAAGTTTTTCGCCTCTTGGCACGAGCAATCGTCCAACGCCAAGAAATCTCATTTTCCTATCAACCTCTGAGGGCTTCTGCTCCTGAGACACGCAGTGTCCACCCCTACCACCTCGCAAATATCGACAACGCGTGGTACCTACTCGCCCACGATCCACAGCGCGCACAAATACGCACGTTTGCTCTCCCGCGAATCCAGAAGCCCACACTGACAAAAAAGATCTTCGATCGGCCCCGCGGTTTTTCAGCCGAGAAGGAGCTCAAAGGCGGATTCGGGGTCTTTGCGGGCACAGGGAAGCACCTGGTCAAAGTTCGGTTCGACTCCTTTGCGGCCCGCCTTGTGCGTGAAAGAGATTGGCACCCCAGCCAGAAAATTCGGGACGTGAAAGATGGAGGCATTGAACTTGAAATGACCCTTGGTGCCTTGGAAGAAATTGAGCGCTGGATTCTCAGTTGGGGGGACCACGCTAAGGTCCTCAGCCCAAAACCCCTAATTGATTCCGTTAAAAATCGCATCGCCACTATGCAGAAGACATATAGATAGCTTTTAACTTAAAGTTCTATATATTGTTATAGCGTAAAAAGTCATACTATATATTGTATAGATAAGATGTTTAGCTAGTTAGTGGAGTTGGTGGATTCTGCAAATTTACAAAACAACCGCTCGCCCAAAACCAGATCTAGTCATCTGGCCTCTTTTTTGGCTCTCTCTATGTTCTGCCAACCGGCTTTATTCGCACAAACCCTACCCAGTGCCGTCTCTCAACAAGCAGTGATTGATAACCAAGCTCAACAAGAGCGTGAGAGGCAAAGAAAGGTCGCTCTTCAAGAAAAGCCCGCCGACAAAACCCCGGTAGAGGCCACTGCCGTTTCGGAGGATCTTGGCTCCCTCCAACTCGTCAGAGAGATTCCAGATCTTCCGTTTGCGCGTCTTCACATGGACCAATCCTATAGCTGGCTTTCCAACGCAAACTACGCAAAGAACTCGCAGAACGTAGTCGCCGCCTGGCAAACCGTCTCTTCCATTGAGGGCGCGTGGGCACCAACGATCCAGACGATGCCTGGTTATGATAAGTTTTTCCCTGAGATTGGTGTCCGCACCTCCTTTTTTAATTACTTCAGCCAAGAGGAGCCTTCGCAAACAAACAATAGCGCGGGAACCTATGACATCGGCTTGGCTCAAGATTTTCTTCTCGCCAATATCTTTTTTCGAGCCAACCAACAGGTCTCAGATGAATTAACGGTCGGACTTTCTGTGGATGTGAACGGCTATTTTTTCTTAAACACTCCTGAAGAAAGAAACTCTGTTGCGGGTGATGCCGAGACCAATTTCTTGAATGAAATCGCCGCTGCCTACTCCGCTAACTACTTTCACCCCTTCACCGATACTCAGGCCGTATCCCTCAGCTGGCGTGCCTCTTATGTTTTTTCTAACCCCTCCTACTTCACTAGAACCGACAACAACTTGACGGGCACCTACATTCTCAACTGCACAGACAAAATTAGCCTCACTCCTTTTGCATCCTATCGCCTTGCCTACTACACGGACGCCTCGAGTGCTCCCGCAACCGCCGATTACAACGACCAAGGCAAATTCACCGGAACTGCAAACGGCTTCTATCGGCGATTGGATCAGCAGTACACCCTCGGCTTGGGACTCAACTTTCAGTTAACTCCAGAGCTCTCTACGGGACTAAATTTCAACTACTCCAAAAGCGACAGCACCAGCCAGATCGCCGAAACGGGTGACTTTACGAATCTCACCGCCGGCGCCAACTGGTCGATGAACTATAAGTTCTCCGACAAGGAATTTGTTGTGGAACAAAATTCTGAATGCCTCGGCCCCTACACCCGTATCGACCTCGGCTTCGGTTTCGTCAACAACCTGGAAAGTTCCCAAACTTTAACGGGCTCCGTCTTGCCTGGCGTCACAGGCTCCTTGGCAAATCCGTCCATCTCCGTAAATCCGGGAGTCCGCTTCGATGTCTCCCCCGGCTTTAACTTTACCGACTGGCTGGGGGTCGAGCTTTCCGGAGGCATTCTTTACAATGGACTCGATCATCTCAACGGGAACGGTACCCTCACCCTCAACGGGGGAACCGAAGTGATTGGTAGCGGCGGTCTCAGTTTGACAGGCACATATATCCAAGTTCCTGTTCTTCTTTCATCCGTATTTCGTTGGCCAGGACAAGCTCGCTGGAAACCTTACCTTTCTACTGGTTTTGGTTTTGCCTACTCCCAACTCCAAATCACGCAGGTCGACAACACCCAAACCTCCGACCAGTTTGAAGAAGCTTACTCCCCTGCTTTTTCTGTCGGCTCGGGATTCATCTGGCAGGTCTCGGATGCCGTGGACTTCGACGTTGCCTATAAACTTCTCGGCCTAATCAACCCGACCTACTCGGGTCTTCAGCCGGGAGTCGCCCTTTCCAACTCAGTCCAATTTGGAATCAATGTACGGTTCTAGAATCCTGCTGACCCACTTTGATCGAAGAGGGATTTGCCAAGACACTCTCTCCCATTTTTTGCTCATTGGTGCATGATAAAAAAATGTCTTCCTCCCACCTAACTGCTCGAGTTCTTCAACTCAACTCCCGTCTTCGTGGTGGCGGAACGGACACGCAGTGCCTTGCTCTATCCCAAGGCCTTGCCTCGTCAGGTTGGACGGTCGAATTGGCAGGCCCCGCCGATGCTCCTTTATCTCCCGCAGCCCAGAGATTTACCTTTCATCCACTCCCCAAGTTTCGACCCTATCAAGTTCTCTCCCTTGCAGGCACTCTTCGCAGAACCAAGCCTCGCATCCTTCACGCCCATCATGGAGACGACTACTGGACCGCGCTTCTCGCCTCCCGCCTTGTCGAGCCCCGGCCACTCGTCATCTTCTCCCGACACCTCGCAAAAAGCCCGCGCTCCCGCATCAGTAAAAAACATCTCTTCGATTCCGCCGATGCGATCGTCGCGGTTTCCTCTTTCGTAGCCCAAGTCCTTTTACGCGGACACGATGACCCGGCGTCGCCCGTAACAGAGCGACATCACCGCTCCCCCTGCGTCCTCTCTCCCAAAAAGATTCATGTCATTCATACTGGAATCGATACCAATCAATTTTTGCCCAAAGGATCATCCTTCTCCTCTGCCGCTCGACAGAGATTAAATCTTCATCCCAATGAACTGGTCTTTGGTGTTGTGGGCGGATTCGATCTACCTGTTGGAAAAGGCCAAAGAATTTTCCTTAAAGCTGCACAAATCATCATGCGCCAACTTCCAAGAGCCCGCTTCCTTATTGCAGGCTCAGGCACAATGGATTCTCTTCTTCGCGACGATATTCGTCATCTCGGCCTCGAGGACCGGGCTAGGCTCATTGGCCAGCAACCCGATCCCGTCTCTCTTCACCACGCGCTCGACTGCCTCGTCCATCCACAAATCGCCACCGAAGCTTTTCCCTCAGTAGTTCTCGAGGCCCATGCTTGTGGCCGGCCAGTTTTGGCCTCCGAATTAGACGGAATTCCCGAGGCATGGAACTTGGGCGCCCTTGGCCAACTCGTTCGTGCAGGGGATGCAAGCGCCCTTGCCCAAGCGATGATCGCCCAATCGGAAAATTCACCCCTCACTCCAGAAGAGCAGAGCGCTGCTCACTCCCGCGTTACTTCCCAAGCCTCTCTTCCTGTCCAAGCCCAGCGGATGGCTGACTTATACCGCCGCCTGATGGCGAAATAGAGACCTTCCCTCAACAACGTACCTGCCGGGTTGCTAATTCCGCCTCGCGGAAGGAAGAAGTCGCACTCCTTCAACCCGTTTCCCAAAGCTTGAGGTTTTGCCCATTTTATCTCATTCTCAACCCCTATGCCGATGTATGAAAATGTCCTTGGAACTGTGGGTCGAACACCTCTTGTAAAACTCCAGCGGATCTCTGCAGGTCTACCTGCCACCGTTGCAGTGAAGTGCGAATTCTTCAACCCGCTCGGAAGCGTCAAAGACCGTATCGGAGCCGCCATGATTGAGGCGGGTGAAAAAGAGGGCAAAATTACGCCTCAAACTACGATTGTTGAGCCCACTTCGGGCAACACAGGAATCGCCCTTGCCTTCGTCGCCGCGGCCAAAGGGTACAAGCTGATCCTCACGATGCCCGAAAGTATGAGCCTCGAACGCCGTACACTTCTTGCCCTTCTCGGGGCCAAACTCGAACTCACACCCGCCGCAGAGGGAATGAAGGGCGCGATCGCCAGAGCGGAAGCCCTCGCAAAGGAAATTCCCGGCTCGTTCATCCCCCAACAATTTAAAAATCCTGCCAACCCTGCCATTCACAAGAAAACAACAGCAGAGGAAATTTGGAGCGATACGGACGGAAGGGTGGATATCTTTATTTCTGCAGTCGGTACGGGTGGAACCATTACAGGCGTGTCCGAAGTAATCAAAACCCGCAAAAAGTCCTTTCAAGCCATTGCAGTCGAACCCAAGGACTCTCCAGTCATCACACAAACCCGCGCAGGCCAACCCGTGAAGCCTGGTCCCCACAAAATCCAGGGCACAGGTGCCGGTTTTATTCCCGACAACCTTCATCTTGATATCGTGGATGAAGTCATCACGGTCAGCAACGAGGACGCGTTCGCCATGGCCCGCCGCATCTGCAAAGAGGAGGGCATGCTCGTCGGAATCTCAACAGGTGCCAACGTTCATGTCGCGTTGGAAGTCGCGAAACGCCCAGAAAACAAAGGCAAACTGATCGTCACCGTCGGTTGCAGTACAGGCGAAAGATACTTAACGACTGCCCTAGCCGATGAAGCCCGCCGACTTGTCGGGGGTTGAACCCATGCCCAAATCGAAGAAGAAGGCTCCGGCTCGCGTAACACCAAAGCTCGGTCCCTCTTTGCCCCCCGAAGTTCTTGAGCAAGCCGCCCAAGGCTGGCTTCAATCCCACGGAATTTCTTCAACACCTGCCGCACCGAAACAGGCCGAGTCCTCTTTTGCTCGGCTTTCCGAGAGCTTGGACAAAGTTTTGCACCAGTTACGGGCCGAGTTAAACGATCTACGCAACCGCATCTCCCGCCTCGAATCGAAAAAATCCTAAAGGGACAAAAGTAGTCGAACGACATTTTCCCAACGTCTCTCTTCCCCACGGCTCAATGCATCCCGATCCGCTTGGGGAATTTCGCCTGCCCTCTCAATCGCTAGAATTCGGTCCTCGTGCTCCTGCAGGGCCCTCCGATACTTTCTCTCCTGCTCGGGCGTTAATTCGGCCATGGAGTACCCGTCTGTAAACTTAATCACAACAGGCCGAGACTGATCCCGATTTTCCCAATCAAAAAACTGTCCCATCGGCCTCTTCATCATGTGCTGGGCCAACTGGCGTATCATCAAATCGTACGCTTGATCCGATGTCCCTGATGCAGCAGTAACCGGGAGACTTACAACCCAAGTCGTTGCCGTAATCGGCAAAACCGCCAAGTCCAAAGGCCTCACGACCCAAAAGTCCGCAAAGGAGTACATAGTCTCAGGTGGGGCAAAGTAGTCACTTGGGGCCTCAGCATGCAGGTCTCCACACCCATATGCCCAAATAAAACTTAACCCGAGAAAGATTTTTCTCACGAATCCAAAATTGGCCATCGGACCGAGTGGGTCAACTGCCCCCTCCCCTTAGCGTGAATGGCTTGGGGACAAAGAAGAAGATCTTAAAAGGACCAAGCACTCCACATGTGACGTCCTTGGGAAAAGGTCGATGGGCTGAAACCACTCGGGCGTCCATTTCCCTGCCCAAGCACGCAAATCCCGAGCCAATGCAGGAGGATCACACGAGAGATAAAGAACCCCTTGAAACAGGAGATCCCGTTCAAAAAACCGTCGCGCATCAGGACTCAGCCCGCCTCGGGGCGGATTGATCAAACAAAACGAGGGTCCCTTCCCCATCTTAAGAAGAGCATCCTCGAAGTGATCCTCAAAGCGGCCCTGCAACAGCTCCGCCTGAGGAGCCTCCCGTTGAAATGCTGAAACGGAAGCCGCGCTAGACTCAACCGCCACCACCCGAATGCCACGGCGCGATAAAGGCCCACTGAAAAATCCCGTGCCCGCATACCCCTCCAATACCGATTGCACTCCCTCTGGCACGGCCGATACCACCTGCTCCTGCAGCTTCTTTCCTAATGGCCGATTCGATTGATAAAACGCCTCCCCACGCACCTCATCCGCCCGAATCGAGTAGTGAGGACGGGGTCGAGGCCGCTCCCTCAATACGGCTAACTTCTGGTTCACATCGTCCGCCGCCAAAAGACATCGTGGCACATCCACCAAGGTTCGCCCGTCTGTTCCCAAGAATCCAATTCTCCCCTCTCGATTATGCACTGTGATTCGATTCCGATATGCGTAATCAGGACCCGTCAAAGCAGGCCGAATCACAGGATTTTCTAATTTACCGATTCTTCGCAGTGCCGAATCAATCTGGGCGACCTTGGCCCGCACCTCAGCAGGATAGGCTAAATGTTGCGTCGCACACCCTCCGCACTTCGCAAAAAGGGAGCAAGGTGGGACGACTCGGTCGGGCGAGGCCTCCAAAACGTCCGCCAAACGACCTCGAGAATATGTTTTATGAATCTCGGTGAGAACAACTCTCACCTTTTCACCTGGAGCCGTAAACGGAACAAAAATGACCTGCCCATCATGCCGGGCAACCCCGTCGCCCCCATACGCGAGTTCGGAAATTGTCAGCTCGATCGGCTCTGCCGCCGAACCTGTGTCCGGTTTCAGTACCAGTTGTCTTTCAAGTCGGCTGGCGGATAAGCCTCCACCTGCCCCGAGTCATGTGCGGGCATCTTCATCGATTTTGTGGGAATGAAGAATGTGGCGATCTCCAAAGTCCCTACACCCACATCCATCACCATGCGGGAAAGCCCTTGGGTAAACCCAAAGGTATCCCCGTACGTTCCCCCGCCCTCTTGCGTCGCGATGTATGGGGAATCAAACAACTCGGAAACAGACAGGGTCACATTGGCCACCCCGCGACCCAACTTTTCCATCATTGTAGGCTTTGGCGGAAGTCGCAGATCGGCCAATAGAACCGATGGAAGAGCGGAAACGACCATTACGATAGCTAAGAATGTTTTCATAGTTCCTTTCTGCACTCCCTGAGGCTCCCTGCAAGGGGCAAGATCGTCTACGGGGAATAATTTGTGAATGCTGTGGAACGACTCGGCAAGGTCCTAAACCGTTCCAACACCCCGTCCGCCACGCGATCTGCATATTCACGAAAAATATTTTGCCTCTCCCTACCTCCGATATTCCTTGTTCCCTCATACTCTCCCGCCTGAATCCAAGCGTACGTGTTGCGGTCGTTCATGTACGGCCCCTCCACAAAGATCACAGGGCCCCGGAACAAACGGTTCGCAATCAGGTTCCGATGCCATACATAGGGACTCACGCCGGAGGGCGAGGCATACCCCGAACCCCCATAATTCTCAGGCGGAAATCCCCACTTTTTCTGGAACTGCTCGCCTATGGCCGCACCGAGATCCAACTCCTCGGGAGTTGAATTTTCTAAAAGCTTCCTCAGAAGGTGGAACTTCTGGTCGTCATACACCAACTCACTCGACGTATAGGCGCCGTGGGAGAAAACCACCAACCGACTCACACTCGTCAAACTCGGGCGCCCAGGGCGTCCCCAAGGAGCCGCATTATAGTGTAGGCAGATCGTAAAATCTGGCCGCAACTCCTCATTCACCCGTCGGGCCCGAGCCTGAATCTCAGCCGATCGGTAAAAAAGAAGCTCGGCATTCCATCGAATCAACCCGTTCATCGAGCACCTTGGTAACCTCCGCGACCCAAAGTCCTGTAACAAATACTGAATGGCTTCAGGATAGAGATCGTTGGGACGCAATCCCGTCGTGGGTGAAAACCCGTCGTGAGTCCAAACCACTTTGGCTCCCGCATCCGTCAATCGCTCCTCCAAAATTTTACACGTTTTTAGATTTAGTTCCCCTTCCACGACAGGCCGATCCCGGCCAATCCGAAACGTGCGCTCCTCAATGTCTGCCCAATCTCCGCCAATGTGCCCAGGATCCAAACAGATAACCTGGCCCCGAAGCGGCTTCTCGGGATCCGGCAGACAAAAAGAAACCGTCCGACCGCCTTCTTGCCCCTTCGATCCCGCCCAGCGCAAAAAGTAGAGTAGTTCCGTTTTCGCAATATCCCGAAACACGCGAACTCCTTCATCATCGACGGAGAGGTACTTGGCCAACGCTCCAGACGGGTCGAAAACCGACCTGCACCGCGTGAAAAAATCTTCCCGCTGAATCTTCCCCTGATAGGAGTCGAGCAATCGCCACTCGGGAGCCTCAGCAAGCGGGGAGTAAAGGAACGCTTTTTCCTCCTCCGCCCAGCCTCCGCTCAGAGCGACTCCGCTGATTCCACAAAAGAAAATCCAATTACGCCACATTCACATACACAATGAAGCAGAATCACGGGCGGGCAAGACAGCAGGGGTGGCTTGAGCCAATCCTCAATTCTCCATACTCTTTCCCGATGGAGCCTTCTCCCACCCCCACCCGCCAGACCCCATGGGACCGATGGATCGCTGTGGCTATGCTTGGCCTCGCTGCCCTTCTTGCCGCGGGTTGGATCATGCGCGAACGCCAACTTGCAACCGACCGCGCAGAATCTCGGGAGGACCTCCGCCAGGCTATGCACCGCCTCAAAACTCTCTCCTCCTCCACCGAACAGATCCGTACGGCATACCTGCAAAGAAAATCCGAATTGGAGATCACCCGAAAAAAACTGGAACAGGCCAACAGTCGCACTCCCGAAGACAAAGCCAAATCCCGCACCTCTCCAGAAGAAAAAGCCAAGACCGCAAAATCCGTGGCTGCGATCTCCGAGAAATTGGCTGGGGCAAAACTTCCCGAATGGGCCGCGATTGAAACAACTGACGGAGCCGTTCGCATCCTACCTGGGGTCAGCCTTCCCTCCGGCAACACCGGCTTTCAATCCTTCGCATCCATCGCATCGACCCTTGCCACTTTGGATCCCGATTGGACTCTTGAACTTACCGCTCGTGCTGAGCCTGGCTCGGATGCATGGGAAGTAGCCCAAGAACGCGCCGATCTCCTGATCCGGTCTGCTGAAAAATCTCTCAAAGGCCAGTCCACCCGAGTGCGGCTACGAATCGAAGTCGCCAAAGGCCCCCGGATGGAGTGGCGCCTTCAACTTGCCGAAGCCCCGGCAAAGCCCGCTTCCACTGCAAAATCCAGCCCCGAGCCTAAACCCGAAAAGAAGTGAGCACTGTTTTCGTCGACGGTCACTACTACGCGTATCGTAGCTTCTATGCCATCACGGCTCTGACCAACTCTCGGGGGGAGCCCACAAACGCCGCGTACGGCTTTGCCTCTGCTCTCCTTCGCATGGTCGAAGACCTCCATCCCACCCAAGGGGCTGTTATTTTTGATGGAGGAATCCCCGCCGAACGCCTAGCCACGCATCCCGCATACAAAGCCAATCGCAAGGAAACACCCGAAGCTCTCGAAAAACAGTTCCCACTTCTTCACGAGGTGGCCGCCGCTTTGGGTTGGCCCGTCATTACCGTGGATCAGGAGGAGGCAGACGATGTTATCGCTAGCTACATCCATGCCGCTGACGCCTCTTCCTGCACCGTGGCGACGAACGACAAAGACCTCATGGTCCTCGTGGCAAAAGGATGCAAAATCTACCAACCCCAATCCCAAGGATTCTCACTTCTTGGCCCCGCAGAAGTGGAGGCAAAATGGGGTGTTCCGGCGGAAAAAGTCCCTGAACTTCTCGCTCTCACAGGTGACACAGCTGACAACTTTCCGGGCGTTCCTGGCGTAGGCCCCAAAACCGCAGCCAAATGGATCCTTCAGCACGGAACTTCTGAAAAAGTTTTAGCCGCGTCCTCCACTCTTCAACCCGAGCGATTTCGCACGATCCTACAAGATTCGGCCGAGATTGTTCGCCGAAATAGAAAAATGGTCGAACTCCGTACGGCCATTTCAATTCCTCTCCCTCTGAAGGATCTCACGCTACGACCTGATCCTGCCCGCCAGGTGGAACTCTTTCGACGCCTTGAATTTAAACGCATGACTCGCGAGGCCGAGGCACGCCTTGCGACCCAAGGCCCCCAGCAGACAGACCTCTTCTACCGCTAACCCAATGAAATCGAAGGTTGAAAATCTCTACCTGCACGTTCCCTTCTGCACTCATCTCTGCCCTTACTGTGATTTTCCAAAGGAGCGACTCGCGGGAAATCGAATGCGGGACTTTCTTCGCGGTTTGCAAGCTGAGTGGGCTTGGGCTCAAGAAGAATTCGATCTTTCTCCACGCAGGATCTTTTTTGGGGGAGGAACTCCGACCGCACTTTCCCCCTCCCTACTCCAAGAGCTTTTAGAAATTGCGCCTTGGGGCCAGGCCGAGGAGTGGACCGTCGAGGCGAATCCCGATGGCTTTGGTCTAACGAAAGCCAAGCTTCTTCAAGACGCCGGCGTTACTCGTCTCAGCCTTGGCGTACAAGCCTTCCGCCCAGCCGATCTGGCTTGGCTAGGGCGGCGCCACGACCGCAGCACCATCGCTTCTGCGGTGACAGATGTGCGCAGCGCAGGCATTTCCCAACTCAACCTTGATCTCATCTATGGACTACCTGACCAAGGACCAACTGAGTGGCAATCGACACTTGAGGAAGCGTGCGCCCTTCGCCCCGATCATATCTCGGCCTACGTCATCACTCCAGAGGCGGGCACAGAACTCATCCGCAGACTGGAACGGGGCGAGTGGCATCCGGATGTAGACACGGAATCCATTCTATTTCTTCTCACACAAAGAATTTTGGAATCTCACGGATTTTCCGCTTATGAAATCTCCAACTTTGCCCAGCCCGGGAAAGAGTGCAGACACCACCAGGCGATCTGGTCGGGCGAGGATTACCTCGGTCTAGGGCCTGGAGCAGTTTCGACCGTGGCGGGACGCCGCTGGAGAAACATTCGAGACACCTCTCTCTATGCCCGCTCGGCTGAAGTTGGCCCTCACCCTACACACGAGGAGGAAGAAACCTGTGGTCCCAAGGAGCGCAGGGCTGAGCGCATTCTTTTGGGCCTCCGAACAAGTGCAGGTTTGGCCGAGGAGAGCTTGGTCGGCCACGAGGCCTGCCTATCCGACCTGGTTGAAAAAGGCTGGGGCCGTCGATCGGACGGAAAGTTTCTTCTGACCCCCCGCGGTAGGCTTCGTGCAGATGCCGTCGCCGCGATGCTCATTTAATTATGCCTCCCGCGATTCTCGTCCGTGACCTGCGCAAAACCTACCGCGTCTTCCAGAAAACCCCTGGATTCGCAGGTGCCCTGCGTGGCCTGTTTCATCGCCGCTACCAAGAAGTCTCTGCCGTAGGAGGCGTGAGCTTCGAGATCGAGCCGGGTGAGCTTGTGGGTTTTCTAGGCCCCAACGGTGCAGGAAAAACCACTACGCTAAAAATGTTGTCCGGCCTACTCCAACCTAGCGGTGGAACCGCCTCGGTTTTGGGCCATCTCCCATGGCAACGGGAAGAAGCTTTTCGTCGCAAAATCTCGCTTTTGTTGGGACAGAAAAATCAGTTGGTTTGGGACCTGCCCGCACGCGAAAGTTTTGCCCTGAACCGCGCCATCTATCGCGTCGATCCCGCTCAGGCTGCACGCACAATTGATCACCTCTCAGGCCTGCTCGAAGTGCGCTCCCTGCTGGATCAACCCGTCCGTGAGCTTTCGCTGGGGGAACGCATGAAGATGGAGCTGATCGCCGCTCTTCTCCACAAACCCCAAGTCCTGTTTTTGGACGAACCCACCTTAGGACTGGATGTTGTCTCCCAACACCGCGTTCGCGATTTTCTTCGACATCTCGTCGCCGAGGAAAAAATCACCACCATCCTCACAAGCCACTACCTTCAAGATATTGAGAGCCTCTGCAAGCGAGTCATTATTATCGATCACGGTCGTATCATTCACGATGGCTCGTGGGATCAGATCGTGCGGGACTTTTCCGACTGTAAAGAAATTGTTCTACGCTTTTCAGGGTCTCCCCCCGAGCTTCAAGGAGCGGATTGGGGAGAGATCATTGCTAAAGATGCCGTCACTCTTCGTCTTCGCGTCTCCTTTGCCCAAGCGACGGCTATCAGTCGCCGCGCCCTCGATCTGCCTGGCCTCGAAGATATTCGAATCGAAGCCATGCCCATTGAAGATGTGATCCGAAGAGTATTTACAGCGAAAAGAAGTTAAGAAAAAAAGAGCGATGCTTCTGCGCTTTAGTGCGCATGCCCATGGGCAACGGAGACAATGAGGATAAACCCCGCCAAGGCCGTCCCAAGTTTCCGCCAACGTTCTTCCTTTTCCCTCAACTCGGGCACCAGCAGATCAAACCCTGCGAGGTAAACAAAAGTGCCGCATGTGGCTGCCGCAAGAATCCCATGGGCCATCTCCCAACCTTCCAAACCTACTCCTGCCGCCAACCAAGCCCCCAGTGGACTTGCCAAACTTAGAATCACAGTTGCCCCAACAATTTTCACTGCTGAAAAGCCGTACCGACCCAAAGTCACCGCCAATGCAAATGTGTCCGTTGCCTTGTGTACAAGGATGGCCAAACCAAGAGCATCTTGGGCTGAGCCTGAGTGTACCGACCCTAAAGCCAAACCCTCTAGCACCGAATGAAAGGCGAGCATTCCGCCTAAAATATACGGCTTGGCTGGCACACCCGTTCCTCCGTGGGGATGGCATCCGTGCATTTCCGCATGGGCATGGTGCCCTTGCCGATCCAACCAAAATAAAAAGCCACCTGTCGCCACCATCATCGCCAAGCCAGGAAAGGTCCCCAGCGTTCCCAGCGCCTCTGGCCCCAGTTCAAAAAGTGCAGTCGCTAAAAAAGCCCCGCCGGCAAACGTTCCTCCGAGGCATAGCCACGAAATTTTCGCTCCTGCTGCCCTCATTGGAACCGCCGCGAGCCCCCCCGCGAGCCCTGCGACAAAAAGGAGGATCAAAAGGACGGAAGAAATCACTCGCCTGATGTACCTCATTTTCTCCCCGATGACGAGCGCATGGAGTTGTCTCTTCTTTTTTCCCGGTGGTACTATCCGGCATGGATTCCGCGCCCCAGCCGAAAGATTTTTTGATCCGCACGCTAATGGAGAAGGATTACCCCGAAATCTCGGCTATCTGCGCAAAAGTATACCCGACCGAGCGCCCATACACCGACGCTGAACTCGCCGCCCACCATCGGCTTTTCCCAGAAGGCCAATTTGTCGCGATTCATCAGCCTACGGGTGCTGTCGCCGGAGCTCACTTCACCTTAATGATTTGGCTCACTCATTTTCATCTCGATGATCCTTGGGATACCCTCACCGCAGATGGAACATTTCTCGATCATGATCCCACAGGTCACACCCTGTACGGCGCGGATCTGTTTGTTCATCCAGCTTACCAACACCATGGCCTTGGCCGGACGCTGACTTGGGCCGCTCGAAATCTGGTCTCCTCGAAAAAACTTTGGAGAATGGTCGGAGGTAGTCGCCTGCCTGGCTATCACAAGGTTTCAACCCAAGTTTCCCCAGACGAGTACATCACCAAAGTAAAATCCGGTGAACTGACCGATCCCGTGTTGACCGCCCACTTGCACGATGGCTGGGATGCGGTCACGGCGATCCGCGGATACCTGCCTCACGACGTGGAAAGCGAAGGATGGGCAGCCGTTATCCAGTGGGTGAATCAGGCTTGTCCCCCGCCTCCCGATTGGGCGATCTCGAAAGTTCCCCGCAAAAAATAAAGTGGCAGTGGAGGGATTTGAACCCCCGACCCAAGGCTTATGAGTCCCTTGCTCTACCAGGCTGAGCTACACTGCCGTAGATGCTCCGTTCTACCTCCCTTGGGCACCTTCGCCAAGCCACGACCCGCCCTGCCTTCATGACAAAATGGGTCGGCGACCCCCCTTCCAACCGCTAACGCAGAAGGATGCACATGCGCCGATTCTTAGGGATTCTTGCTTGGCTCGGCATCATGGCCTCCGTGTTCGCCGCCACCACTCATACGGTTCAGAAAGGAGAGACTTTTTACCAAATCGCAAAGGCTCGGGGTACCACCCCCCAAGCCCTTATGAAAGCGAATCCCTCCGTCAACCCTCAGCGTCTTCACGCAGGGGATATCCTGCAGATCCCATCGGCCAAAACCCCTCCGCCCTCACCCCCATCGCCAAAAACCGAAGCTCCTTCCCCAGAAAAACCCACCTCAACGAAACCGGAATGGGTGAAGGTCAAAAAAGGGGACACCTTGGCCAAAATTTCTCGAGAGCAAGCGGTCTCAATCGAGGACATTCGCAAATGGAACTCCTTGAAAGGCGACACACTTCATCCTGACGATCTCCTGCGTCTTCAACCTCCCAAAAGCACGCCTCAGAAAATCATCCTTACCCCTCCCATTCCCCTGCCCTCCCCCGCCCCGCAACTCACTTTTCTGTCCCCCGTCCGCGCCCAGATCGATTCTGCACGCGATCACATGCGCGAATGGGAATACATCGTGGTTCACCATAGCGGCACCTCGGGAGGAAACGCCTCCATCTTTGATGCCTACCACAAAGAACGCGGCATGGAGAACGGGATGGCTTACCACTTTGTCATCGGCAACGGATCCGATTCAGGCAACGGCCAAATTGAGGTCGGCAACCGCTGGCGTAGACAGATCCAAGGAGGTCACCTCGCAAGTGATAGCCTGAACGAAATCGCAATTGGAATCTGCCTCGTTGGAGATTTCACCCATCACCAACCCAGCCCTCGCCAAATCGATGCTTTGACTGAACTCGTGCAACACCTTCGCAAAATCAGCCCCTCACCCCGACTCAAATTCCGTCTTCATCGCGAAATCAATACCAAGCCCACTGAGTGCCCGGGAAAACTTTTCCCGTCCTCAAAAATTCACGAAGCCTTGGATTGAACCTCCCCATTTAGAGGCTGAAAACCAATCCACACCTGCCGTGCGCGCGGGCCATCAAATTCCGCAAAGTAGATCATCTGCCACGTCCCAAACCTCAGCTTTCCTTTCTCCAAAGGCCAAGCCAGATGATTCCCCACCATCGCCGCTTTCACATGCGCCGCACTATTCCCCTCCCCATGTCGGTACTCCCGGCTCTCCCACGGCACGGCCTTCTCCAAAGCAACCGCCATATCCCTCCGCACATCCGGATCCGCGCCCTCCTGAATGGTGACCCCCGCCGTGGTATGCGGAATCACCACATGCAACAACCCATCCCTCCAACCCCGCTTCGCTGCCACCTCTTCAAGGATTTGTGCTAAAGGCAGAAATTCTGTATGACTTCGTGAGTTGATGAGCACTTCTTCTAGCATCGGAGGCATATGATTGTCGTAACAGGTGGAACCGGTTTTGTCGGTCAGGAAATTTGCCGTGCCCTGCGCGCCGAGGGCCTTCCCGTCCGCGCCCTCGCACGCACCCCCCCTTCGATACTCCCTGAGGGAGTCGAATTTTTTGCCGCCGACGTCACTCAACCTGATTCTTTGCGCGGCGCTTTTCATCAGGCCCAAGCAGTCATTCACACCGTTGGAATTATTCACGAATCTCGAAATCAAACTTTCGCTCGCGTTCATCAGGAGGGTACGGCTCACGTGATTGCCGCCGCCCGTGCCGCCGCTGTACCTCGCATGGTTTATATCAGCGCCCTCGGCACACGTCCCCACGCTGTCTCCCAATATCACCAAACAAAGTGGGGCGCAGAGGAGATCGTGCGCAACAGCGGATTGGCCTCCACCATCTTTCGGCCCTCTCTCATTTACGGAAAAGGAGATGCCTCCACGACTCGCCTCGCCTCTCTGCTTCGGCCCCCCTTCTCTTGGCTGTCTGCAGGCCTTCTTCCCATTCCAGGCGGTAAAGAGGTCACTCTTTGCCCCGTATCGGTGTTATCTGTCGCCGACTCGATAGTCCGATCCCTTGGCCAAGCCCAAGCCGTCGGCCAAACTTTCGATCTTTGTGGCCCCACCACAACTCTTCGCGATCTCGCTCTCGAAATTGCCTGCGTCCTTGGCCTTCGCCCCTCTTGGGTCGAAAATTCGCCCGATGTGATTCTCGCAACTCTTCCCTGGGTCTGGTTCACCCACTCCAAACCAATTCTTTTCCCCGTCCCACTCCAACTTTGCCGACTGTTCGCTGCCGTGACCGAACGCCTCCTTCCTCATCCCCCTTTAACCACGGATCAAATTGTGATGCTTGAGGAGGGCCAAGCGGGGGACTCCTCTCCCGCCGCCCAACTCCTCGGCTTCCACACGCCCCCCCTTGCCCGAGGTTTGGCCTCCTACCTGGCTCCTCGCGCGGGCGGGGCGGCAGACCGACGACCGTGAGTGAGGCAATTCGTACAGCTCGGATCCGTCACGTCCTGCTAACCGCTCTCGCTTGCAACGTTCTTCTCGCAGGTCTTAAGTTTTGGATCGGTTGGCGGTTTGGCAGTTTAGGCGTTCTTTCCGATGCGATGCACTCGCTTCTCGATGGTGCCGCTAGCGTCATTGCCCTCATCGGAATCACCGCCGCCGCCCGTCCTCCAGATGCAAACCACCCTTATGGGCATCGTAAATACGAAATCCTCACAACCATGATCGTGGCAGGTCTTCTCTTTCTTAGCGCATGGGAAATCTTGGGAGCTTCCATCTCGCGCCTTCTCCACCACTCTCCCGCCCCGCAATTTAGCTGGCTTGGACTCTCCCTGCTCGCGCTAGGAATCGTCGTAAACACTTTCTTGTCGAACTGGGAAAAGAGGGCAGGGCTTGAAGTTTCAAGTCCCCTTCTCCTGGCTGATGCGACGCACACCCGCACTGACATCTACTCCTCGGTCCTCGCCATGGCCGCGCTAGGTAGCGGAGCGCTCCAAATTCCTTGGCTGGATCCTCTTTTAGCGATCGGAATCGTCATTTTTCTGGGTCGCGCAATCTACGAAATTTTCCTCGAAGGCGTAAAAGTTGTGTCCGATGCAACCCGCCTTGACCCTGCCCTGATTCGATCCGTTGCCGAAAAGGTGGATGGCGTCCGTGGCGCCCACGCCATCCGCTCTCACGGAATGCAAAACGATATCCACATTGATCTCCATATTCAGGTCGCCGACCAACTCACTGCACGCCAAGTCTTCGAGATAGAAAACCGCGTGAACCAAGCATTGCGGGACTCTTTTCCCGGCGTGACCCATGTCGCCCTCCGCCATGAACCGGGCGATCTCCCGCTCGAGCCCGATGCCTGATCCTTCCCCCACCCGCCTGCATCTAGAGGCCGGCCTTCGGGAAAATCGCTGGGCTGGCTACTCTCTCGCCGGCTACTCCTCAGGCCATTTTTTCTCTCTCCACGGAGGATCCGTCTCCGACCCCTCCCAATCGGTTCCTTGGTACTCCGCAGGAAAACCAATCACCGCCATCGGCGTTCTCCAGGTCCTGGCTCACAATCCCAGTCTCACCCCTATCCCTATGGAAAGAACATTCCCCGAACTTAAAGAAACTTACACTGGTAGTCTGACCCTAGAGGCGATTCTCACCCACCGCACCGGATTGCGTTTCCCCAATCTCTCTCTCCAAGAATCGGAAAAAGAAATCTTCGCGATCCTTGCTGCCAGCCAACCCCAAGACTTTTCTCTCCGTCCAGGCCAAGCCGCGTACAATCCTCGGGGTAGTTGGTGGCTCTTAGGCCAATGGCTCTCTCGCCAAACCGGTCTGCCTTGGCCCGATTACCTTTGCGAACACGTCCTTCAACCAGCAGGAGCCTCGAGCATGTTTTTTGCGAACGCGAATCAACGCTCCGACGTTTCTATGACTGAAAAACGTGGGAATACCTGGGTCCCCGTTCCACCCTCCTACGGTCCCGGCGGAGGCCTTTGCGGCTCGGCAGCAGATCTAGCTCTCATTTATCAAACCCTTCTTTGCGTCGGCACCTCCCCCACAACCCAGAAAACTCTCCTCGACTCTTCCTCCCTTGAGAAATTAACCCGCCGCTGGCGAGAGGGAGAAGTCGACATGACCTTTGGACATGTCGTCGATTTCGGCCTTGGCGTCATCCTCGACAGCAATCGCTACGGATCCACCACTGTGCCCTATGGTTTTGGCACCACTTCTTCGGAAAAAAGCTACGGTCACGGTGGAGACCGCTCCTCCATCGCTTTTGCTGACCCAGAAAATAATTTGGCAGTGGCAATTTGTCTTGTGGGGCTTGTAGCTGAAAACATCCATCAACCCCGCATGCGCGGCCTCCTCGATCAGCTCCGCTCCGATCTAGCCTAATTTCTTTTTCCTCTTAGCCTCGAGAAATGGCTCAAGGTAGGATGGCATGGCTCGATGTCACAAAAGGTTGGGCCATTCTTTGGGTTGTCTATTTCCACTCTTTCACCTGCTGGATCAAACCCCCCTCCCCGATCGGCTCTGATTTTATCACTGGAGTAATCCGACCTGACACATGGACGGGACTTATTCCGTTCCTGACGTCCATCGGTCGCTCCATTTTCATCGGTGTTTCCATGCTGGGTTTTCATGCGGTAGGTCTTTTTCTTGTAGCGAGCGGGTTTGTTCTTGCTCAATCCGCCACCCGGGCTGCCGAGAAATCCGGGGGTGTGGCTTGGGGCTCGTGGATACTTCATCGGCTTGTCCGGCTGTATCCGATGTACTGGTTTGCCCATCTGATCTACCTCATGAGCCCATTTGAGGCCCGCCTCGAGCCTGTCGACTGGCGATTGTGGGTAAGCCTCTCGGGGCTACGCTTTTTATGGATCGACTACAATTTTTTCTATCTTAATGCGGCTTGGTGGTACTTTTGCCTCATCATTCAGCTTTTTGCTCTCTTTCCCATCCTCATGGCGGGACTGCGAAAGTGGGGGCCGATTCCCTTCCTGCTGGTCTCGGTAGCTACTGGATTTTTTGCCCGCGCCTATCTTCTGTATCTCCACCCCTCCAGTGGGCAGTGGGTTCTGGGAGGATGCGGACTCAGTCGCCTTCCCGAATTCGCATTTGGCATGGTTTTGGGGTCTTGGTTTGCGAGACATCCCGACTCTTTTGAGAACTGGTTGCTTCGGGGTCGCGGGTTTCTGACTGGGCTCTGTCTCTACCCTGTCGCTCTTCTAGTCTACCAACTCCCTCGAGGATACGTTGCGGTTGATTTTCTGACTGGAATCGCCTGTTTTCTTGTTGTGGCAGGAGCCTCAGGATTTTGGTCAAAAATTCCCTACTTGGGCCAGGGTCTTGCCCTGGCAGGCTCCTTTTCCTACGGCATCTACCTGGTTCACCAACCCTATGCCATACACTTTGCCTCTTCCTTGAAGGATCAACCTGCGTGGATTGCGGTCCCAAGCCTTCTCCTCATTGCCACTGGGTTGGCTGTTTGGGGCGGATGCCTCGAGAAAATACTCACCCGCTGGCTGAGTCCCCCGGTTGCCCCCAAATCCATCTCCCCCTAGAAAGAAACGATGCTCATCACCCTTCGCCGGAAGTTCGATTTTGAGGCCGCGCAACACCTCCCCTCCTTTCCAGAGGGTCATAAGTGTCGCCAGCTTCACGGTCACAGCTTTTCACTCGAAGTGTGTGTTTCGGGTGTAGCCGATCCAAAATCAGGCCTTCTTTACGACCACGCAAAAATTGCCGAAGCGGTCCGCCCAATCCTTGAAAAGCTGGATCACTCGTGTCTCAACGATATGGCAGGACTAGAAAACCCAACTTTGGAGATCATGTGCCAATGGTTTTGGAAAAAACTAACCCCGCTTCTCCCGGGTCTTTCCGAAATCACTTTGCACGAAACCCCGCGCGCCTCTTGCACCTTGAGGGCGAACTAAAATGCCCAGCCGCTCCTTTGTCACAATCGGGTTAGTCGGACCAGATCGTTCGGGCGCCATTGCCGCGGTGACTCAACAGCTGTTCCGAATGGGCGCCAATATCGAATCCCTCGAGGAACAGGTCGCTCGAGGCAAGTTCCGCATGACTCTTCTCGCTTCGTGGCCCGGCTCAAAACTTGAGGGGCAAAAGATCCGTGCCCAACTCCTTTCTCTCGCACAACAACTTCGCATGAAGCTCACTCTTCGCCTTTCCGATGCGACAAGAACCCGCAAGCGCCTGGCCATCCTCGTATCCAAAGAGACGCATGCAGCAGAGGCCATCCTCCGTGCGTGGAAATCTCGCGGCCTCTCTGCCGAACCTGTTCTCGTCGCAGGAAATCATCCTCAACTTCGATCCCTCGCCCGTCGCTTTCGCCTTCCCTTCGCCTTTATCGATTATCGGGATCGGCCACGGGCTGAGGGCGTTCTCCAATCCCACCTAGAAAAAGCTGAAGTCGACCTCGTCGTGTTGGCTCGCTTTATGAAGATTCTCTCCCCTGATTTTGTTTGGCACTGGAAAAACAGGATTCTGAACATTCACCCCTCCCTCTTGCCCGCCTTCCCTGGAGCATCTGCCTACCGCCAAGCCTACGATAAAGGAGTCAAGATTGTGGGTGTGACCGCGCACTTCGTGACCCCCGATTTAGATCAAGGGCCCATTCTCTGCCAAGACGTCCTTCGTCTCCGCCCCAATGAGCCACTCGCAAGCATCATCTCACGTGGGCAGAAACTTGAGGCTGCTTGCCTCCTCCGTGCGCTGAAACTCTGTCTAAGCCGCCAACTCGACATCCACTGGGGTCGAGTTCATGGCGTTTAAGGCTTCGTCTCCTCTTTTGCCTCTGTGTCGGTCGCAGGGCCTTCCCCTACCGAAACCTCAGCCGGATTTCCCACTTTGGGAGCTGACTCCGCATTTACTTTCACAAACTTCACTGGTCCTTTTCTTCCTAAACTGTTCTTCCAAGTTCCCTCCAAACTTTTTGCATCACTTGAAATCTGAAGATCCAACTCCACCTTCGGATCAAAACCTGGCTTAGGAAGTTGAGTATAGGTTAACGGCAATTTCACACGCGCCCCTTCAATCTTTCCCTTTCCATGCCACACACCCGACCCCCCATCCGCCCACACTCCATACCCCGCGACATGCAAAAAAGGTCCCTCCTGAGAAACAATAACCGTCGATTGCGATATTCCGATCGCCGTATTTTTCCAAAGGCCCGCCAGATTCGCCTCTGCAGCCCAACCGAAACCCCACGTCCATCCAATAAGAGCAACGTAGACTAAGGTTTTTTTCATCAACCCGAATCTGCTCCTCATCTTTTTCTCGGCAAGCGAGAAACCTTTTTTAATCGCTCTACGGCGACAGTGACTTTTCCACCTGAAAGATGAAGAGCATTTCTGGCCTCTCCAACGCCCGCTCTGGTCAGAGCGCGTACCAGCTGAATGGCCCGTGCATGTAACTTCTCGTTCGACGGCACCACATTCACCATAAGATTATCAAACACTCGACCCAGCCGAATCATGGCTACCGAGCTGAGAATATTGCATACCATCTTCGTTACTGTCCCTGCCTTCAATCGTGTCGAACCCGCTATTAATTCTGGACCCACATCCAACCGAACCACCGCTTGGGGCCTAACCCCTCCCTTCCCTGGATTCCAATTCGGATGAGCCGTAACAAGCACCGTTGCAGCTCCCAACCGACACGCCTCCCGAAGCGCCCCATGCACAAACGGGGTCCTTCCACTCGCCGTCAATCCAACCAAAACATCCCGTTTCCCCACCCTCCTCTCACAAACCGACCGCTTCCCCGCCTCCGCATCATCCTCCGCTCCCTCCTGGGCTCGAAAGATCGCCTCAGGCCCACCCGCCAAAATTGCCTGCACCTGCTCGGGTGGAGCATGAAAAGTCGGAGGGATCTCACTCGCATCTAAAACACCCAGTCGACCACTGGTTCCCGCGCCCACGTAGAAAAGTCTCCCTCCCCGTCGTAATGCCCGAGAGACAATTTCAGTTGCTTTCTGGATCTCCCCTCTTGCCTTATGGAGGGCTCGCACAGTAAAGGCCTCCTCCTCTACAAATAGTCGAACCAGCTGATGCACAGATTTTTTATGCAATCCCCGGGACCGAGGATTGCTTCGCTCCGTCGGCAATGTCTCAACCGAAACCAGTGGGCTTTCCGCATAAAACTTCTCGCCCACACGCAAATTGGAACCTGCAACCATTCGCGCTGCCCCTACCTCACCTGGAATTTTTAAAACGGAAATCTCTGTACCAGAGAAAATCCCACGCAAGGCACGTATGAACGATTGCCGATAAAATCCGTTTTGAAAAAGCCCTCCCGTCAAAGCCCAGCGCGGTCGCCTTACCCCCACCCTTTTTGCCAACTCCCCCGCCATCTCCGCTAGCTCCAAGGCACTCGCTCGTACGACACGGCAGGCCAGGGGATCCCTCTTTTCAGCCGCCCGCAAAATTCCAGGCGCAAATCCCGCCAGCCACTCCTTTCCATGAGACCGATAAACCTCCCGCACCAAGTGATCTAAGTCCCCGGCTCCGCTGTGCGCCATCAAAGTCGCCGCAAGAGCAGGAGCCTTTCCCTCACGATCCCGTTCCCGCAGTACCGCCCGAATCGCCCGTTGCGCCAAATCATATCCACTGCCCGCATCTCCCAAAATATGCCCATGCCCCCCCGCACTATATTTCTTCCCCTTTACCCTCCCCACCACGTTGCTTCCCGTTCCCGCAATCACCAAAAATCCATCCTCCACTCCCCAAGCCGCACCAAGCGCCGAGTCCGTATCCTGTCCAACGACCACCTTTGTCACCCTAGGCCACACCTGACGCAAAACTCCTCGCGCCATCTCCATCTCTTTCTTGCCCCTCGCCCCAGCAAAACCCGCACCAATCGCCTGGGGCGACATCGGCACCTTGCCCGCAATCTCCGTCACCACCTTCCTCAACCCCTCTCTTCCCACGAGCATCAAATTTGATCCCCCCACAGTTCCTCCCGCCAAACGCCGCCCGCCCTGACCCAGCAGGATCCAGGACGTTTTCGTCCCTCCACCCTCAATCCCTAAAAGGGGAACCAATTCTTTCGCGTTGCTCTGCTTCACTCTACCCCCAAAATGCCCTTGTTATGGAAAAGCCGCCATGGAAAAACTTTCTCCCCTGCGCCGCCTTCTACGCCTTGATACTGAGTGTCTCCGCCCTCCCCGCAACCCGTATTCAAAAGATCGACTCCTTCGTCCATCTTCCCAATGACAAAGTTATGCATCTTGGCGTCTACACTGTCTTCGGGTTTCTCCTCGGGGCCCTTCCTTACCCCTCCGTCGCATTGGGCATGACAGGATCCCTTCTTGGAGCCCTCGATGAACAGAGCCAACGCCTCGCCCCCGGTCGTGAAGTCTCCATTCGCGACTGGATTGCCGATGTTCTCGGCATCTCCCTAGGCCTCGCCCTGCGACGCCGCCGCCGGTGAGCAACTCCCCCTCCCAACGCTACGCACGCCTTCTTCAAGAAGTCCGCCGGCACGACCACCTCTACTACGTTCAAGCCCAACCCGAAATCTCAGATGCCGCCTACGATCGCCTCTACCGCGAACTGGTCGACCTCGAAACCGCTCACCCCAAACTGGCCGACGAAAACTCCCCCACCCGTAAGGTCGGGGGTGTCCCACTAGACTCCTTTCGCACCGTCGCTCACGCGGTGCGGATGCAAAGCCTCAACAACACCTACAGCGAACAGGAGCTGACGGAATTTCTTGATCGCGTTGAAAAAAACCTTCACGGCCAAGCGGCTGAGTTTGCCATCGAACCCAAAGTAGATGGCCTTGCCGTAAGTATTCGTTACGAAAACGGCCATCTCACTCTTGGCCTGACTCGGGGTGACGGGGAAAAAGGCGACGACATCACCGAAAATCTCAAAACCATTCGTAACCTTCCCCTCTCGGTTCCCGATCTTCCGCCCCGCATCGAATTTCGTGGTGAGGTTTATCTTCCCGAACCCGCCTTCGCCGCACTTAACCAAACCCGCATAAAAAAAGGCGACCCTCTTTTCGCAAACCCAAGAAACGCCGCCGCCGGAACCCTTAAACTGCTCGACTCTCGCGAGGTTGCGAAACGCCCCCTTGCCATCGTCCTCTATGGCTTGGGGGAATCCGTCGGTCTCTCTCTCAAAACCCAAAGCGAACTCCATCAGCAAATTCTTTCTTGGGGATTGCCGGGACACTCCTGGTTTCGCCACGTCCGTAAACCTGCCGATGTCCTGAATGCTGTCCGCGAACTCGACCAAGCCCGCGCAAAGTTTTCCTTCGCGACCGATGGCGCGGTCATCAAAGTCAACCGCTTCGACCAACAAAAAGTCTTGGGCCAGACCGACAAAGCTCCTCGCTGGGCTATCGCTTACAAATATGCCCCTGACCAATCCGAAACTCGTCTTCTCTCTGTCACCTTCCAAGTCGGTCGCACAGGCGTGATTACCC
>Ga0214923_10002080_pt1 | contig 27289 bp, 42 predicted proteins | sample LL1510_MetaG_FD_177993 | JGI IMG/M metagenome (GOLD analysis project Ga0214923, IMG submission 177993) | Freshwater microbial communities from Lake Lanier, Atlanta, Georgia, United States - LL-1510 | ecosystem: Environmental > Aquatic > Freshwater > Lake | place: USA: Georgia | collected...
ATGCTGTTCCACAAATATTTTTTTTGCTAGTATTATGCAAACGAATAGTAATTTTACCAGCAGGAAAATCTGCTGTTGAAGTTTTATTAATAATTTTAGATGGATTAATTAAATTAGAGCTTTTAACCCTAGAGTTATTTTCCCAAACAATATCATTTATAACTGGATTCATAAACCTTCCTCCTTACATTTTTCTTCATAATTTCTGACTTCTTTATATTCTTTCCAACGCCCAGCATTAGCAAGAATATTACTTGTCAAAATTACTCTATGTTCTCCTTCATTTTTAATATTCTTTTCATCGTATGTCAAGAGAATTACTCCAAGACCAAAATCATCGTAATCGTTAATTTTTAATTCTACTCCCTGTTTTTCTTCTTGATCTAAAACGCTTTCAATGGCTCTTGTGCAAGCCTCGCTATACCAATCAGATTTTTTGACAGAAGATTCTAAATTTACTTTTGCAAACCAATTATGCCCACTCACATAAATATTCATTCGTCATCCTCATCTTCAAAGTCATATACTGGTTCATTTTCTTCCGCTGAACGAAACCAAAGGATGCAATTATCTCCAACTCTTTGAGCATCTTGATACTCAAGAGGACATTTCGATAGTCTTTCTTTTACAATGTCCACAAAACGATTTGATAGACGAATAAATAAACTTTGATCGCCTTGAATCCACTCATAAGATTCAGCAAATTCATCACAAATCATTTTAATTTTTGGATGTAGTTTCATAAATCTTTAAGATCAACCTTATCTGGTTCGCCTTCTTGACAGAGAAGTTGGCCTTTAATGTGCGTAAGGGTTTCAATGGCAGAATCTAAATCATATTCTGATGTATCACTTGTATCGAAATCAATACTTTCTTGAAGATCAAGAATGTCTTGAATTATTAAATCAATTCTATCAATTTGTTTTTTTCTCATTACTCATCTCCTGTTTAAGATTATCCACTCCTTTTTGTCCTAAATCAAGAATAAAAGCAGAAGGATGTATATGTAAGTGCATATCTAGGTGAGGAATAAAACAATAAAACATATCAATTTTACTATCATAATATTTGACCTCTGAGATTGTGCCATATTTTTTACTTTTAATTGTTTTCAAGATGTTCCTTATGATAATCGTGGCCTTTTTTGGTTAATGCTCTGCCAGTAGGTCGAATTTCTATAAGATGATTTCTCATTAAATATAATTCAACATTTCTTTGAAGCATATCTTTGGTAAGATTTGTTTTTGCTGAAAGATTAGTAAGTCTAAGTTCTCCATACTCTTTTAATAATTTAATTACATTAAGTTCAATTTCCGTTAAACCCAACGGATAAATAGACAAACTATCTTTAATTTGAGTCCAGCCATTTTTATCTAGTTCTTTAATATTTTTAGATGCCAAATAAGATGAAATTTGATTTGCCATAGATTGAGCTTGTCGAGCATTACCACGACAGACGCTTGCTATTTCATTCAAAATTTCTTCTTGAACAAATTGATTTTTTGTCATAAGATTACTATTAATAATTTTTCCCAGTTCATCGTATGAATAATCTTGAAGATCGATTCTATAAAGACGATCTAAAAGAGCGTGAAAAATCTTTTGTGCCTCTGTTGTGCAAAAAATAAAACTATTTTGATTAAATCGAAAAGTATATGTGCCTTCATCAAAGGTGAAATCATTTTGATTCGTGCTATTAGGATTTAAAATTGTAAGAAGTGCCATCGTAACATCTCTTGGAAGTTCGCTCGCTTCATCAAATATAATTGTTACATCTTTATCAAAAACATAAGGAAGCATAATTTGATTAAAAAAACTTTTAACATTTTTAATTGTAGAGCAATTAACCATTATAGTTTTATCTCTCGCTAAAAGATTTGCGGTTTTTTGAGCGATCAAAGTTTTACCGCATCCTCTAGGTGCAACAAAAAGTAAGTGAGGCAAAATTTTTGTTTTCTTATATCCTTGGATAAGAAAGTTCAGTTTATTTTTAATTTTATCTTGCCCAACTATTTCAGTAAAATTATTTTGTGACATAAAATGTTTATATACCAATTTAAAATTAATATCAAGTTTAATTTACTTGAAAATCAATCTGTTCTTCTAGGCTATTATATGTTTTAGTATTGACTTCCTTTTCAATTCCTTTTATATTTAAATTATCGAGGAATTTCTTTGATACGATAACAACAGCATCTTGCTTCAATACTTTATTAAGTTCACTCAATGGAATCATCGAGAAACAAAATGAACCTTTTTTTCTACCACGATTAGATTTCATCTTCATTATCCTTTCCGCTTTCTACCATAGCATTTAATAAATCAAACTTCAATGATTCTAAAACTCCAATAACTTGATAAGCTGTCATATCGCTTTCGTGAGCATATCTTAGTATGTCTTTATATAAAACTTGTCTTAACTGATTACCAGCTTGGCAATTAAAATTTTCTTCGCTCATAATTTTATTTCACTTACAAATGGATTCATTTGTATATTGTATCTAGTTATTCTAAATCCTAAACCAAGTATAGCAAATGTAAAGATTTTTCCATATTCGTATGATTCAAATGAAACCTCGGTAATTAAATTTAATTTAAATCCAAACCAATCAGAGTCATTATCCCAAGATGCTGTCAAACGATCTGTATATTCAGAATAACCGAGAGAAGTGGCGGGTAAGATCACTCCTATTGTAGTTTGCTTACCCAACCACCACTCTTTGCTTTGTGGAATATGTATTCCAAATTTCATTTATCCTTTAATGAATCTCCCTGTTTTTGGGTCACGCTTGCTATGATAGTTTTTCAAAGAACCATCATTAGCGTAATCTGGAACATCGTCATCCTCATCTTCATAATCATCATCCTCATCTCCAAACATTTCTGCCATAGCTTCTTGAGCTTCTGGACGATAAGGATGAATATAATTGTTATAAACCTTATCGTAGAGTTCTTTATCTAGAGCTTTACGATACAAGGCTACTACCTCTAAACGAGACGCACGAAGTTTTTGGCACTCACAATCTGTTGGAACAGATACAACATCAGCAGGGTTAATCTTAACTATTACAAGATTACCTCCACCATTGAAACTTTTTGCATATTCCTCTGAACCAGCGTGATAACCAGCAGAGCAACCAACATCTGCATTATCGCAAACTTGATTACGAGCCATCTCACGAACTTGACCGATTGAAAAATCGTGTTCGCCACTATACCAATCTTTAAAGTCTGCACGAACACTCTTATATGCAAGGAAATCTCCATCTGGAGTAAGAGGCATCTTCTTATGCTCCAAGAATTTATACAATTCATTTACTGCCCTGCGAGAAGGATTTTGCATTAGCTTATCAAGAAACTTAACAAGTGGCTCATAAGGCAAACCATTCTTAATAAAGTTTAAGATTCTATCTACAACGATATTATGAATTTCCTCGCCAGCATAAGTTACAAGACCATCACGGACTTCAATCTTTCCGTGAGAGAATCGTGCAATAGCTTTGCTTTTGTCTAGTAGGTCTGGCAGATCATTAAATCTGCCTTCACGAATTGCGGTGATAGCGTCATTCCAAACTGGATTTTCGCTAGTGATAGTCTTGGGTTCATCGTTAAGAACGATGGTAAGACTACGATCTGTTAATATATATGGTATCTTCATTTATGTAGTTTTACTCCTTTTTTAATTTTTGTCAATAAGATTTATATACTCGGCAATCTTTTCAATTTTAGCTTTTGAATCAATTTGCCAAATATTAACGCAAGGGATAAAGATATTCAACATAGAATACTTTTCTCTCACAGCTTTAATTAGCTTTTGTAAATCATAAGTAGGTTGGACATCTTTGAATTTAATATCAAACTCTGCATTTTTCAAAAACTCCAAAACTTCATTTACTTTCTTAAAGTTAGATTTTTTATAGAACATAACTGCACTCAAATATTGTGCAAACTCACTATTGTTAGTAAAAATAGAGGTATGTTTATTGATTTTTTCTGCAAGATCAGCAAACTCATCACCATCATCTTCTCTACGATGATTTTCCCAATGCTTTGAATCTATAACAAGTTGAGCAGTTTTATCAAACTCCTCACGAAGATTCTCCTCCATATATTCCCAAAGATTAACAAGGTTCTTATTCTTGGAGATTACTTTCTTTTTAGATTCAAAAGTTTTTGTTTTAATTCCGTAGATTTCGACAATCTTATCACCAGTAAGTTCCTCATACTTTTCTAGCGTATCTTTAAAAGAACCATTACCGATTAAAGTTTTCCCATTCTTTGCTACCGCTTGGAATGTATTGAGTTCTACATAGATAGCTTTATCGTTAGCAAGATCAATACTCATAGTTTCCCAATGAGCAGATTTTGTTCCCCAATTACGAGCATCATCACGCTTAAACTTAAAGATTTGAGAAGAATGTTTAGGATTCTTTGGTGCTACTGATGTAGAACCAGAATTAACTTGCTGAATACTAATCTTTTCGTAGTCAGAGAGTTTTAAATAATTCTTGTCTACAAGACCAAGTGATTTGTCAAATGTAGCTCTATCGGCATCAGTCTTAAATGTGATAACATATGCACCATCAATCTGATCGCCAAGTTGATTCCAAAGCGTTGCTAATCTGAAAGTTACGCCTTGCATAGAACCAGTATCATTAACTAAAATCTTGTGAGACTTCTCACAAATAATTCTAGAATCTTCTGCTTCTGAAACTAGCTTGGTGCTTCTGCGAGACTTTTGATAAAATCTAACCACAACTTCACCCGCACAAACTTTATCTATGATAGTTTTGCTGAATGGAATAATATGATCGTTGATAGCTTTGCCGTTCCATTGAATCTTATTATTCAAAGAGCTACGAACAATATAGCCTAAACTGCCGTGAGTTCCAAATACTTCTTGGAACAAACACTTAACATCAAAGATATTGTCAGATGCTTTGAATTGATTTGAAATGGATTCTGCGATCTCTTGTTTTACTTTCTTGAATTTAGCTCTGATAGCTTTCTTGGTCTTATCAGTATATTCAAGGCTTTCACGACTTGCAGTAATATCTAGTTCACCAAGTTCAAAATCTACTTCAAAACCTTGACTACAAAGACTTTCCAACTCATCGTCTTTGAAATCTACATCGCTAGTATCAATGTCATAACCAACGCCCATTACTGCAACAGAGTTAGAACGACTATAATAATCGCCTTTCTCACTATAATAACGCCAGCTTTTACCTTCAAAAACAGGCTTGCGATCATAGACTTTTGCTAGTTCATCTTTAGTTGCACCTTTAATAATTGGCTTGTTCCTAAAGTGTTTGAATAAATTAATCGCAGTATTCAAAAAGGTTTGAGTATCATCTTCACGAATCGGGACAGAGATCATAACGCCAGAAGGCTCGGAAGATTTTTCCTCTTTTAACTTTACAATCTTACCAATTTTAGTCTCATCAATAAAAGCGTTGTAAGTAGTTTTAACTCCTTTGTGGAAAGAAATTAAAACAAAGTTATCACCATAGCTGAATGGTGCAAACTTACCAATACCATAATAACCAATAGCAGAATTATTATTACGCTTTGTGGATTCACCATAAAAACAATAAAGATTCTTAATATCATCAGCAGAAAGACCATTACCAAAATCTCTGATAGTTAAAGTCGGGTCTAGCTTGGTAGGAAGTTTAACTTCGATAGAACGCTTACTATTTGCTTCAATATTAGCGTCTTGTGCATTACAAGCGATCTCACGCAAAACTGCGAGAGGCTTGTTAGAATACAACTGATTACGAAGAATGTTAAAGATATAAGGAAGTCCAGATTGCTTGATTCCGAAACTTACAGACTCAAACTTATCAGACTCTACAACATTGATTGGCTTTTCGATTAATTTCATATATTGAATTTAAATTAAATTTAAAATGAAGTCAAAGAAAATTTTATTCGTAGCTATCTCTATCAATAGCAATCACATAAGGAAATCTTGGGACTTCATCTGGTGTATAATTAAAGAATTTTATTGTGGCTTTTTTGCCTACTAATTCATTTCTTTGCTTATAAAGCTCTTTTAGATAACCAAAATCTCCTTTAATATTACTTTTAAAGTATTTACCCTGTGCATTTGTAAATTCCATATACCCCGCAGTTCCTTTTCGATTTCCTTCGCCTTCCTTCACTCCTTTTATTACAAATTCAGCGTCCATAAATTCTTTTCTTTTAAGAAGATTCTTGCTTCTTTTATTTTCGTATGATTTATTTAACCTAACCATTTGCCCTTCATATCCGTGTTCTACATACATTTCATACGCTTGAGTAAGTTCTTTTTCATTATTTACTTTTAAAGTAGTGACAGCAACAATGCTTGTATATTTTCTTTTGGTAAGAGCATTAGAAACTAATTCATATCTCTCATAAAATGAATCTTTTTCATTTAATAAACCAATTTTAGGTGCATCATAAACCCAATATTGAATATTGTCTGCACTTTCCTCTAATTCTTCATCAGTAGGTTTAGTTCTTTTTACAAGAGAACAAATCTTATTAAAATCATTAGCAAACTTATCACAATATAATTCTCCATCAAGAATTGCATTAGGATAATCTTTAAAAAATAAATCTAAATTCTGGCGAATATGTGGTGCAGAAATAATCTTTTTGCCATTTCTGCTAAACATTCCATCTTTTGTTACAATACAACGAATACCATCAAGTTTGGGTTGGCTATAAACTGGATAAACGATTTCGTGATCTTCATACTTTTGTGCGAGCATTGGCTCAAAATATTGTTTTTTATTAATATCTTTTATATCTTCAAAATAACCAGATTCAAGTTTTTGCTTACGCTTTGCTTCTGCTTCTTTTAATGCTTGCTCACTTGCAGAGGTAGCATTTGCACGACCAGTATTCTTAGCTTTGCAATCTGTCCATTCATTAGTAATCTTTTCGCCATCTGTTTGACCAGAAATTGTGCGGTATTGATTTCCTTTAACTTCAATAGTCCATTCTTGGACTTTGCCAGTTTTAGTCTTTTTATAAATTGTAGGTAACTTCATAGTCTCAGTTTATACTGGACTAGCCAACTTGTCAAATTTTGTTTTTTTTTGATTTAGAAGGAGTTGCAACTTTTAGCAAACTCCAAGTGCCATCTTTATTATCGTGCCAATCAATCGTATCACCAATTTTCCAGCCCATCTTTTTTATTAAAAAATTTGGTAATTCAATATATTGATAACCATTTTTCTCTTTTATTTCAAGAATATGAGGTTTTTTCATCTTGGAGTTAAAACTTTAACAAGGAATCTCATTCCTCTCCAATTAATCCACTCTAATCCTCTGATAAGTTTTGTAATAGACCCTTGAATTTTCCAGCTAATTTTCTCGACTGAACGAACATAATAATTAAAATAAATCCTATAAATTGGACAACGCATTTTTCTTTCGTGTTTTGCGATCTCTATGTCTAATTTTATTTCATTTTCAATTCTATCTTTACTAGGATATTTGGTATATTCTGGAAGAATAGTAAATTCTTTTACTTCTCCATTTACTACAACCGCTTTCCAATCTGGAAAAAAATCTAATCCATCAATACTATCACCATATACTACGCAACCAAAAATAAAGGTTCCAGTATAATCGTCACGAAACTTCTCTGTTTTCTTATCAACTACCCATTTTTCTTCGTAAAGAGAAGATAATCTAGAAGATAATTTGCCATAAAATTTTTTACTTTCTTCTATTTCTTCTGGTGTTTTAGGTTCGTAATGACCTTCTATAATTTCTTCGTATAATTTATTATCTCTTAAAATATAAGTAAAAAGAGCATTATCTTCTAATTCTTTAGTTTGAAATTCCATATCACGCCAATTACGATTTAGCGTTCTTAATGTAGCATCAAGAGGAAGTTCTTGTTCTACTCGGATATAATTAAATAATCCCATAGTAACTATTATATATTATAATTTTATTAAGTCAATGTTATTTTTATTATCTATTACAACAAAGGAGCATTTTTCTTCACAAAAACTACCAGTATTAACATATTTATCAGAGTATTCGGCTATATGGGAATGACCACAGATAACTTTATCATAATTATTAAACTCTATATATTTTAGAGCATTTTTTTTCATATCCCCACTTTTTTCTATAAAATTATTCGTTTGATGTTTGAATATTCTAAAGCATCTAAAAAAATCATCTGCAAATGGAGTATAATGTCTAACAAAATAATAAGTTTTAATAATAAAATTAGTAATCCATTTAAACCTTGTAAAATAAATATCAAAAATATCTCCGTGAACAACTAAAATTTTTTCATTTTTAAGTTGTAAAATATATTCATCTTGACAATCAAATCCAAGAAGAATACTCATAAATTCTGCTTTAAGAAAACAATGATTCCCAATAAGGTAAATTATTTTTTGTTTTTTAGATAACTTTCTTAATTTAGATAAAACTTTCCAATGGTTTCTTTTTAAACGATTTAAATTATGATGGTCAAAAAGATCGCCAGCTATTATAATAGTTTTTGCTTTATATCTTTTTAAAATTTTTAAAAGTTCTTCTGATCTACAATCTTTATCTCCAAGATGGATGTCTGATATTATTAAATACTTACATTTCATTTTTTATTTGTTCTTTTACTTTAAGAAATAAATGTTTATTTATGTAAGACATCTTTTGTTCTTCGATTTGTTGAAGTTTTTTATGCTCTAAAAGTATATTATTATCTATTTGGGTTATATTTTCTTTAGCGTAATCTCCGTATTCTTTTAATAAAAATTCATTTCTACAATTTACAGCTAATTCTTCTGTAATAAAACCCTTATCACTAATAAATTTATTTTTATAGAAAGGCCACCAGTAAGAATATCTTTTTTTAATTCCTACATATTTATTTGAAGATTTTGACTTTTTTGATTTTTTTCGCCTTTTACTTTTTTGTTCTTTTAATCTGTTTAATTTACCATTTGAAGCTCTTAAATTAAAAATAGCGTCTTTATTTTGTATTTCTTTTATATGATCTACGCTAGTAGGTAATTCTCCATAATAAGCATAATAAATTAATCTATGAGCTAAAACATCTTTAGATTTTCCATTTTTTGTAATACTAATTCTTCTATAATTTCCTTTGGATGGTGCTGGTCTACCAACTTCTTTTTGATAGCCTCTATCCCAAAATTTCTTATCATAAATTTTGCCCGTTTCAAAATCTATATAAAAATAATTAAAAATTTCTTTATAGTCTGGAAACAAAACTTTTAATTTATCTTCTTTCATAGTTTGGCAAAAGATTGTTCCTTCATTTTTAATTCAAAATCTACATCTACATTATGTCCGTATGTATTTGGCAAACGAGTTGCATAATCGGCGTGTTTGCGTGGGTTTTTATGTCCTTCAATGCTTTCTGAATAATGAAACAATGGAATATGATTACTCCAAGTAATTCGTGCAAGATTAAACGCTTGTTCTTCTGATAGATTATCTGGATGACATTTGTGATGAAGATAGTCAAAAGTGATGGGAATGTTAGAAACAGAATGAAAATGCTTCATAAGTTTCTTAACTGACCAACAAGTATCTTTATCGTCATTCTCAATAACTAATCTAGACTTAACATCGTCCGATAGTCTTTCAAAATTACTCATAAACTTTTTTACTATACTATTTAGATTGCCTTTGGAATTATGTATGTGCATATTCATCGGTGCGTCATAATTAAGAGGACATCCAATCTGCGTCATAAACCAACCATAATGATTTAATTCTTTGATTGTTTTATCTACTGCGTTGTCGTTATCACTAGCAAGAACATTAAACTCGCTAGGATGACAAGAGATGCGAACATTGGTGGACTGGACTAGATGTTTGATGCTATCAAATGATAGTAATATTTTATTATAATCTGGCAAATCTTGTAGTAATACATTAGCTTTGTCATAAGTAATAAGAGGAAAGAGGTCAGAAGAAATCCTGTATGTATGATTATGGTTGGCACAATATTTGATATACTGATAAGTAGTAGTCATATTGTTTAATATTCTAGAAGATAGAGCAGAAAGAGCTTCTTTTCTGTTCATAGATGAGAAGCGAGCATAAGTCATAGTATTAAACTTGATAGGGTTATCTTGTTCAGCAAGAGTTAAAACAATACAGCAAACTCCTTTTCTCATTGTTCAAATATAATATATATTGTCAAATTTGTCAATTATACTTTTTCAAAAAATCCAAAGCTATTTAACCTTGTTGTGCCGTGATACTTATATTTGATAGTAAAACTTTCTGGTTCAATAATAGACAAGAATTTTTTGCCTTCATCTGTTTCATACAAATAATAATCTTGACCTATGATACATTCTATCCTGCACTCAAAACTATCAACAAAGTTATTCCATTCGTGAAGTGAAACTAACGCATCATATTCTGCCTTAATTTCTTCTAATCGGGTTTCTATTTTTTTATTTAGATTTAAATGTCTAACTTGTTGTAGCTTACCAAGATTTGCAAGTTCAATTTTTGGAGCAGAGTATTCGGCTATGTAAGAAGAACTTGCACGATTTTCTAAAACTCTTTTTGAGTCTGTCATCTGTAAATATATGTAGATGAACCATCTTTGTTTTTTAATTCTTTTTTAATCAACGACTTTTGATTTTCTTTTTTCCAATCTATGCTATCAAAGTTTTCTTTAAACCTGTGAGAGAAACAATTTCTTGGCTTATCCCCTTTCCCAGCACCATTATTTGAACTTTTTTCGTTCATATATTTGGCATTTTTTTGTTAGCAAATATAACTATATTTGGAAATATTCTGTTAGCAAATATAATATTATATTTGGCTAAATTTTGTTAGCAAATATTACTTTTTGAAATCGCCAAGATCACGATCAAAAGAAAACTTGCCAGTTTTTTCTACAAGACCCTCGTAAGTTTCTTCTGTGCATCCAGCCATTTCAGTAAATGGTGCTATTACTGCAAAAATTCCAAATGCACCAATCGTTGCTGCGGATGAAATAGGACGAACTACGGCAACATCGCCAGCTGCTAGAAATCCATCTGATACATCAAAACTATTATTTGATTCACCAACATCAGCAAATCCTAGAGAAGCTGTAAGAGTTAAAGACAATACAATACTTTTAATTTTATTCATACCTTTATTATACATATATATATAATAAAATCAAGTATTATTTCTTATTTTTCTGTTAGCAAATACGATTATTTTTTAGGTATAAAATTAACCAAGGCCTCATCTCCATAAACTTTAAATGATTTTAATTTATAATTTTTTCTTTCTAGCATTGTTCTTAATTCATTTACATATTCACTTTTTAGATACACAACTACACTATTTTCATCTTCAATATCTATTCCATATTCCTCTGCAAATTCAGAACAAATCGCAAGAGCTTCGCTTTGATTACTCATATATATGATTACACTTGTTGTATTTGACCTTTTTCTATTAGTAAATTAAAGTGTAAATTAGCTTATATATGGCTCTTGTTTATACTCTTAAAGGTGATGATACATATGAAGTCTCGGCTGGATCTTGTGATATTGGTTCCGTAACCATTCCAAGTACATATCTTGGTAAAGCTGTAACAAGTATTGCTGCTTTTGCATTCTCTAATTGTTCTACTTTAACTGATATTATAATACCAAATTCTATAACAAGCATAGGAGTTGCTGCGTTCGTTCGCTGTCAGAATCTTCTAAGTGCTACAATACCCAACTCAATAACAAGTCTATCTCCTGGTTTATTCGATAATTGTTCGAGTCTTGTAAATGTTGCAATCCCAAATTCTATAACGAGTATAGGAAATAGAGCATTCCTTAACTGCATAAGTCTTACGAATATTACAATACCTGATTCTGTGATAAATGTTGGTGAGGGAATATTTGAAAATTGTCAAAATCTTATAAGCATTAAAATACCTAATTCTGTAATAAGTATTGGGAATAGTTTATTTGTTGGTTGCTTAAATCTTACGAATGTTACGATGTCTAATTCTTTAACAAGTATACCGCAAAATACATTTGGTAACTGTACTAATCTTATAAATGTCAATATACCTAATTCTGCAATAAGCATAGGAGTTGGTGCGTTTGCTAGTTGTGTAAAGCTTCCAAACATCACTATACCTAATTCTGTAACAAGCATAGGAGCTGGTGCATTTTATAACTGTTTACAACTTAATAATATAACAATACCTAATTCTGTTATAAGTATCGGAGATAGCGCGTTTTTTCTTTGCCAAAAGCTTCTTCGTGTAAATTTTATGGGGAATTGTCCTACATTCGGAACATTAGTTTTTAATTCTGCAAGTCCAAATTTAAAACTTTATCGTAAAAAAAACTTTGTAACTGGTTGGACAGATTCAGTTCAAGGAGTTCCTGTTGTTCTTTGGTCTGATAACGTAATAAAATCAATCAAACCATTTAATCTTAATGGAATTTCTCAAATCAAAATAAGTAATGCATCAATTGCAGATGCCAATGGAACTTATATTTTTTATAGTAATTATCAAGATTTTGGTGATATTTTTGTAAATGAAAATGGTTATACACTTTACCAAGATGATCCCGAAGGATCTCCTGATTATTGGGTTATTGGAGATCAGAATTTAACTATAAAATATTTAACATTGTCTTTATCTTCAAACCCAGTAGTATGGCAAGATATTCCGAGCTACTCACCAAATTCAATTATAACACAAAAAATATATCCTGGAAAATTAACAACTAAAAAATATATACGCAAATTTACAATATCAAATTCTTCAATCATACCAAATATTAATGGAATTTATACTAGAAACTCAGAATCTGATTATTTTAAAGGTATAAATAATAATAATTATATTATACGATTTTCTATATCATTAAATCAATGGGAGATTTATGGCTTGCTGGGTGGTGGCTATATTATTCGTTATTATTCGAGAGATTTAATTAATTGGACTAGAGCTGGAACTAGAGTTCCAATTTGGGATAATAATACTATTATTACTTTAGGTTATAGACCCTAATAAATATAAATTTCGGAACGAGTAGGATTCGAACCTACGGATGATATAAAACCATCGGAAGTTTAGTAAACTTCTGCTTTAGACCACTCAGCCATCGTTCCATCTGCCTAACTAGGATTCGAACCTAGAACATCCTCGTTAACAGCGAGGCGCACTACCTTTGTGCTATTAGGCAAAATTACTTTAACCATACAGATGTAGGATTATAAGCTTCTGTATCAAGATAATCCCAAACTTTCCAATCTTTCTCTCCTTTAGTATAAGAAATAATATTAGAAAGAAATGCTTGTAAATCTTCGATATGCCAAACATCATCTAATAATTTTTTGCCAAGATATCTAGATTGATGCGCGATATGATCTGCGTAACTATAAGCAAAAGCTGAAAACGGAGGAAGAACGCATCCCATTGAGCAAAGAACTCCTTGCATTCTAGAAGCTACTTCTTTTCCACCAACAGAATGCATTGTTACAATCACTCCCGCTGGTTTTCCAAGAAGATGTTTCTTGCCTTCAATCTCGGTCATCTTTTCAAAAAGCTGTTGCATATTTGAACCCCAAGAGTCCCAATATGTTCCTGTACAAAAAATTAACGCATCGCTTTCTTTGATGATATGTCTTACTTTTGGCCAATAAAAATCTTTATGAAGATGAACAATTTTTATTTTTATATTTGAATCTATACGATTAATTTTTTTTCTTATTTTCTTAATAAGAGACCCAGTATTTCCATTCTTCCCACCAATAGCTCCATTAATTATGGTAAGAATTTTTTTCTTTTCTGGCGAGTTCATTTATGTAATCCTTTATTATATTATATAATCTAGATTCTTCTGAATTTGCTTCTCTTTCTATTTCGTTAAAATTATAAAATATATATTCTTTTAATTGATGGTGCTTAAATCTATGTAATCCTTTCAATTCATCTCCATTCTTATAAATATATCTAAAAGGAAGTGGTTCATTTTTTAACTTATAAAGTCTTCCATACTTAAAAGAAAGTCGCCCACTTTTATCTAAAAAGTTTAATATTTTTTTAAATATCATAAAATCCCAAATACTTTAAGTAGAACTATAGAAGATGCGCTGGCTCCAACTAAACTGCTAATTGTTCTAATTATTTCTAATTTATGATTATGGTGATCTACCCATATTTCAAATGGATCTCTTAGTTTTCCTTTTGCTAGGAGTTTCTTTTTTTGTTTTTTGCTTAATTTTAAATTAGAGATATCTTTTAGAGTGGTCATTTTCTTTTTTTCTTTTTAATTTAGGTTCTACATATTTCCAGACTTTTCCTTCTGTATCGAGATCAACGCTCCAAAGCATAACTTTATTGTATAATTTATATCCATATCCATCACCTAATATCATGGTAGTTCTACTAATAATATCGCCTATATAGTATAAAAGTAAGGAGATCAAGTGCTTCATATATAAATATTATCAATAAATATATTTAATGTCAAATAAATATAAGCCAGAAATCGGATTCGAACCGATGACCTACGGTTTACAAAACCGTTGCACTACCGCTGTGCTATTCTGGCGAACAATTTGATTATACTAAATTAACTCTTTATTTCCAGAAAAAACTATTTCAACAGGGTCTATTAAAATATGATTTAATTGAGATTTAATAAAAGACTCCATGGCTTGTAATGTATTAAATTTGTAAAGATTATTATTCTGAAAGAGTTTATAAGTATGTATCTTTTCTAAAATATCGCACTTATTAATAATAAGTTTATTTACGCCAGAAATTTTAATAGCGTCAATAAGTTTATTTAAATTAAGCCAATTAGCAATTCTTTTCCTCCCAGTTGTTGATCCAAATTCTTGGCCAATATCTATTAACATACTTAATTCTGGATCTTCCCATAAAGTTTCTGGAAATAATGGATCAACCCCGCTTTTTGTATCATATATTTTAGCAATACCGATAATATCTCTTATTTTTTTAGGCGGAAATCCTAAAGAGCAAGCAGAGTATGGTAATGTTTCGCTACTTGTAACGTAAGGATAATCACCATAATTAATATCTAGCCAAAAGCTTTGAGCGCCTTCGCAAAGAATATTCCCATAAAGTTCACCATCCCAAAGATATTTTTTGTCAATATAATCTCTCGCTAACTTACCAATTCGTAGCATTTTGTCGCTATAAGATGGAGCTATACCTTGGCCAGTTGTTCCAAGTTTACTTTTTAAAAATTTAAGATCATATTTAATATGTCTTTCGGTAATAAGATGAGTTTTTGGACTTATTTTAATTAAATTTGTATTAAAACCTTCTTTTTCTAAATATTCTATTTCATCGAAAAATTTATCAACATTAACTACGCAATTCGGACCAATTACGCTTAGTTTGTTTTGAAATATACCGCATGGTATTATATGAGTTTTATATTTTTTGTTATTAATATATACTGTATGGCCAGCATTTGGACCACCATTCCATCTGCATACAATATCATAATTTTTACTTATAGCATTACTTATTTTGCCTTTGCCTTCATCTCCCCATGCCAGACCAAATATAATATCAACTGCTTTTATCATTAATTTGAATATTATATATAAAATTTAAAAGAAATACAAGTGTAAATTATAAATATGTTTAAATATATATTAGGATTTTCAGCTTTTAGCATTGCTTCCTGCGCAGCTTTCTTTTCTGTAAAAGGAATAGCATTGCTATTTGCGGCAAGTTTTTGGAGTGTAGCTATTATGGCTGGAAGTATGGAGTTAGCAAAGCTTATTTCTGCTAGTTATCTTTATAGATATTGGAATGAAATAAATAAAATTTTAAAAAAATACATGTTATCCGCAGTAATTATTTTAATGATGATAACAAGTCTTGGTATATTTGGTTTTCTTTCGGATGCATTTCAAAGAAATTTTTCTCAATATAGTTTAAATATTACTAAAATAAATAATTTAAAATCTCAGCAGATGCTTGCTCTTTCTCAAATTGATTTTAATAAAAATAAACTTAAAGATTTGATCGAACTTCAAAAGACTTATCAAAATTCTTTGGACTCTACTATAAAGCAAGATGTAACTACAACTAAAACTACAGGTGGTGGTTTGTTTGGTTCAGCTAAAATAGAAAAGATTACGGATTCAAAATTGCTTGAAAGTAGAAATAAAATTGTTGAAGGATCTCAACAAAATATAAACTCATTATTTAACCAAATATCCATAGCTAATCAAGATTTAGAAAATTTAGAAAAACAATCCTCTAATATTACTCAAGAAATATTAAAATTAGAAAATGATAATACTAAAGGCGAAATAGGGACATTTAAATTTGTGGCAGAAGCTTTTGGATTAAAAATAGAAACTGCGGTTAGAATATTTATCATATTAATTGTTATTGTATTTGATCCACTAGCGATATGCCTCGTAATTGCTTATAATTCTTTATTAAAATTTAAAAATAGTACTGAAATGAAAGAACAAAAAATAGAAAAAATAATAGAAAAGCCTATAGAAAAACTTAAAATTATTTATAAAGATTTTAAAAGAGGGACAAAATCAAGACATAATCCTGACTTAGCAGATCCAAGTATAAATTAATATTTTTTTATTTTTAAATTTTCTTTTAAAGGATCTAATTTATACAAATAAACTTTCGCACTCACGAGTCCTTCCCTAGAAAAAGGAAATACACCATGAAGAAATTTATCGTATTTGCCAATAACGGCATAATATTTACCTTTACTTTTCTTTTGTTTCTGTTGTTTTATTTGTCGTTTCTTTTTCATTAACTAATTTCATTAGATGATCTTTTAGCGCGTCTCTAGCTTTATCGCAAAAATCTTGATTCATTTGACCGCAACAATGTTTAAATTTTTTACCTGTATACGGGCAAATCGTATTTCTTGGTATTTTTGGATATATTCTTACTATTGGACTGAATTCAGTTGCTCTAGCGTATTCAACACTAGTTAATTTTTCAGCTAATTCTTTATTCATATTATATTATATGAATATATATATATGTATTCTAATATATAATAAGTTATTTTTTATTAATTAAATATTGCTGTATTATTTCAAAATTACGATCAAGTTTAGCTTCTATACGATCAAAATACGCCTCGAAGGATTCTTTAGTAACATAAGTAGTGCTAACTTTTAAGGCTAGATCAGCAATTTCCTGCTGATGTTTTCTACTTTCTAATTCAACTTCTTTTCTTAAAGATATAAAATCGCTAAATGTTTTATCGTTAAGATCTTTTATTAATCTTTCTTGACGGTCAGATATAGAGAATACTCTGGTAAATAACCATCCTCCTAAAAAAGACAGCGCACCCAAAACAATATTAAATAATAGTGTAATATCTAAATTCACACTAATATTTACACTTTAAATTTATAGATATTATAGTTTTAAATCACCAAAATCATCATCAGAAATATCGGTTTTTCTAGCTCCTATCTTATAGGTAGATATTTCCGTTTCTTGTGGCGCAACCTGAACTTTGCTACTATCAAGATAGCTATCAAGCCAACCAGCTATAGGATTATCTTTTTGATTAAAAATCTTTTTATATCCTAGACTGCGCAATCTTGCATCGCAAAGCCATTTTGCATAACCGCCAAGAACTTCTGCGTTTAAGCCAAGTAAAGATCCCTTACTAAATAAATATTCTGCCCATTCAATTTCATTTTTAGCCGCTTGTTCATAAAAAGCATATATTTTATCTTCGCTTTTTTTTACTATTGATGTAAAACCTTCTTCGTCTTCTTCTTTTAATATTTTTATTAGATTTTGAGTAGTTGCAAAATGCAGAGCTTCGTCTCTTTGAATAAATTTTATAATTTTAGCATTACCTTCCATTTTACCTCGATATCCAAAATAAAATGAGCAGGCAAAAGAGACATAAAATACTAGTCCTTCCATTACATTTACTGAAAGAATGCAATCGAAAATTTTTTGTTTAAGATCTTTTTTATCATCGCATTGGAGTATTTTATCAAAATTATTTCTTATGAGTTCCGCTCTTGAAGTTATCTCCTTATCATCCATAATACTATCGAAAAATTTACTCGCATCTGGATGTACGTTATTAAGCAAATATGAATAAGAGTAACTATGAATACCCTCAAATCTTTGCCAAGTATTCATGCATATTTCTAACTCTGGATTACTTACATAATCTTTTAAAGAATGTATGCTTCTCGAAAGCATCGAATCTCCAAGAGTTTGAAATTTAAGATTCGTATCAAACACAAATCTTTCTTGACCAGCTAAATCTTTATAATCACTACGATCTTTATTTAAAGCAATTTCATGGGGCCACCAAAAAAATTCTTCTTGCTTTTTAAATAATTCAAAAAATATAGGATATTTAAAACGATCATATCTTTGTAGATTAAGATCTTCTCCAAAGAAAAGTGGCTGTTTGGTATAATCTATATTTTTTAAATTTAATACGCTTTTCATAAACTATAATTTGCATGCACCAGAAGAACAATCTCGTTCTTCTTTTTGATTCATCAATTGCTCTTTGTCTCCATCATCAGTATTGTTATAATATAGGCTTATTAAGCCTAAAGAATATGCAAGCATTATTTCTTTCATTACTTTTGCGTCTGGTAGAATATGATTCTCATAATGTGAATAATTATAATATACATTAGTTGATATCGCCATGTCGATATATTTTTGAATGACCGCATTGACTTTTAGTAACCCAGCGTTATCTTTAAAATCATAAGCTAATTCATAATTTTTATCATATTTTCCAATCCCTGGAACTAAAACTGGAAGTTTGCCCATTTTACTCATTTTATAAGTAATAAGATTGCGAATTGGCTCTACTCCATTTGTAGAAGATTGTATTACTGAACTACTTTCACAAGGCATGCATGAAGATAATGTAGAGTGCCTTAATCCAAATTCTTTAATATCTTTTCTTAGTTTTTCCCAGTCAAGAGATAATTTTCTTTTAACTATTTCATCTACTTTATCTTTATAGGTATCAATAGGTAATATTCCTTTTGAGTATTTTGTATGATTAAATTTCTCGCACTTACCTTTTTCCTTAGCTAGTTCCATGCTCGATTTAATAAGATAATATTGAAAATGTTCCATCCATTCATCTAATACTGAAAGCGTCTTATCTGAATTATACTTTAATTCATTTTTTGCAAAATATGCAGCTAAATTTGTTATTCCAATTCCAAGGCTACGACGTTTTTTAGCAAAATTTTCTGCAGCGATATTGAAATAATCTTGAAGCTCTATTATTTCATCAAGAAATCTGACTATAAGATCGCAGGTTTTTTCAAGATCTTGCCAATTTTTAATTTCTAACATATTAACCGCGGAAAGAATGCACATTCCAATTTCTGCATTCTTATCATGATAATCATTCAGAGGTATTGTTGGGTGAATAACTTCGGTGCAAAGGTTACTCATAGTAACTTTATCTAACCATGCTCCATGATTATTAGCGTGATCTACATTTAAAATATAAATTCTACCCGTTTCAACTCTTTCTTTAATAATAAGAGAGAATAATTTTCTAGCAGATATTTTCTTTTTAATTTTTAATTTTTTAATTTCACATTCTTTATAAACTTTATCGAAATCTTTTGTCCCCCATGCTTCTAATAATTCTGGCACCTCTGAATTATTAAACAACATAATGTCTTCATCTTTCAAAACTCTATCATAAAATAGTTTACTCATGCCAATAGTATAATCAAGTTTACGAACTCTATTATCGTCTGTGCCAGCATTATTTTTCAATACAACAATATCTTCAATTTCATAATGCCACCATTGAATATTGCAAGTAGCGCTACCTCCTCGTAATCCATTTTGTTGCCATGCCTTAACGCTACTTTCATAAATTTTTAAAAACGGAATTAAGCCCGTGTGAACAACTTCTCCATTTTTAATTGGAGATCCTATCGCTCTAATTTTTGATATATCAATTCCAATACCACATCTATTAGCCGTAGCCATGCTAACAGCAGTCGCACTAGCAGTAATGCTTTCGCGAGTATCATCTACTCCAATAAGACAACAACTAGCGAAATTTTTACTAGAAGTTCTTACTCCAGCCATTACTGGAGTTGGTAAATTAATTTTATGTTTGCTTATAGCATCATAAAATTTTCTTATATATGATAATCTTGTTTCAACTGAATAATTAATAAAAGCATAAGCAGATATCAATATATATGCGAATTGGGGCGTTTCAAATATATAATTATTTGTTCTATTTTTAATCAGATATTTATCACACAACTGCTTAATTCCAGCATATGTAAAATTATAATCTCTATCATGATCAATAAATTCTCCCATCTTATTAATTTCGTCTTCTGTATATTTTTCTAATATAATTGGGTCATAAATTTTATTTTTTAATCCTTGATTTATAAATTCTAATAATCTAGGAGCATGTTTACCTTTCCATACATCTTTTCTTAACTGATAATTCAATAATCTCCCAGCAACATATTGATAATTTGGTTTTTCTATAGAAATTAAATTAGCAGAAGACTCTATTAAAAGTTTATGGATCTCTTTTGTAGATATTCCTTCGTGTATATTAATTTTGGCGTTTATTTCAATATCTGTTAAACTAACATTTGAAAGATCTTTTATCGCCCAATTAATTATTCTATGAATTTTTTCTATATTAAATTTTTCTGTGCTACCATTTCTTTTTTTAACATTTGTATTTTTATTCATAATGTAACTAACGCAAAAACTATATTACATTATTTTTTTAGTTAAAGAAAGAAAATTTTAAAAATTTATTAACAATTTAATCTAAGTGCTTTTTTGGGTGTATGCGACCTTTTCTTTTTTTACTCCAAGTATCGTAATATTTTTCTTTAATAGGATCTTTGCCGTAGATTTTTTTTCTTTTATCTGAAAGTTCAGCGCTTCTGTCAAACATATCCCCTAAAGTACCTTTTTTATTTTTTGTAAATTCAGAAAATTCTTTAGCGCTACAATCTGCTTTTAATGTACCTTGAGTATTTATCTCTGGAGGAAAAAAAACTCTTTTCCATTCTATTCCATTCTTATCTATATAGATGTGATGTTCGTGGACCGATTGAACAATGTCAATAGTTTCCTCTGTTTCTGGATGAATGTAAGTATATACTGGCATTAAGATAAATATTTTAAAATATTATTTAATAATTTTTGTGAATTAAAATCATCTTGTAACTTAAGGCCCATTTTATTTATTTTATCATTTTCTACTCTTTTGATGGCTAATTCACAAGCAGAGATGAAATCGTTCCCATCAAAATCATAAATATTACCTTGATTGTATGGAAGATTTTTATGAAAAAATATCCCGTCGTAAGATTCAATTTTTGCGTTAGGATTAACTAGAACGCTATTTTCATTCGTTGCCCAAGATTTATAACCATGAGCGTTCATTATAACTGCGTGTTTACCAATGGCTACAGAATGAAATTCTGGCAACCCCCAGCCTTCTCCGCCACTCATTCCAATAACTATATCTCCACTATTTAAAAAATCATTATAAATTTTATTTTGACCCATAAAAGGTAAAAAATTTATATTAAAATAAGATTTTCCTTGTAGTGCTTGAGAAATTAAAATGTTTTGGTCTTCTGGTTTCATGAATGGATTAAATATCGCGCATTGAAGCGCGTATTTTTTATTATTACCAAATTTATTAGCCCAAAGTTGTATTAATTTTAAGTGATGTTTTCTTTTCTCTAATTTGCCAACTAAATTAAATACTATACGATCATCCGTGAAATAAGTTTTATCTATTCTATTAAAATTATATTTATCAAAAGCTAGTGGAATATACTCTACATTTTTACATCCCAAATTTGAATATAGTTCAACTGTTTCTTTTGAAGAAAATAAAACCTTATGATTATTTTTTATAGTGTTTATTTCAACTCTTGTTGGTTGATCTAATTCATAAAAACTTAATAAAATTTGTTCATTTGAATAGCTTTCAAAGGAACCATTTAAATGCCATAATTTAAATATTTTATTATCTTTAGAATGATTTGCTAATGCTTCATTTATATTTTTTTGAAGCCATTCTCCAAATTCAGAAGAGATATCAGATTGAGACGATAAATCTGATGACCCAATTGGTATTAGTGCTATATCTTTATTTAAAGAAAATAATTCCCTAAGAATTAGAACTGATATTTGCCCAAAACTTACCGTATTTACTGGTAAATTAAAGTTCAAATTCATAGAATATCTTCATCTTCTTCTTGAGTTTGCTGAACTTTCTTTTGCGTTACTTGCTTAACTTGCGTTTTATTAGAATCAGTAGAATTTGTCTGTTTGCTTTCTAAAGGTTTTGAGATATAGAGTCTGTAATCTGGAGCTTTCTCATTTTTCTTATTAGAATTAGCGAAAACGACTACGTCAGTCCTTGCGCCATCATGATCTACAATATATCCAGATAGAAATGACATTCCATTTTTGCTTTTCTTCTTCCAAAGAGCGCCAAGCTCATTTTCATTTTTATTTTTATTTGTGTTTGTATTATTCATTTTATAATGATATATCTTTTATTATATTTTGTCAAAACAATTTTTACTTTCTATTTTATTTTTTAATAATTTTATAGTTTTGTTATGTAGATTGATTGCGGTTTGAGTGCTAATTTTAAGTTTTTTACCAATTTTATTCCATGGTATTTTTTTATTAGTATTATTTAAATACCTCATCTCAAATATTTTTTTAATCCTTTTATCAGCGCAAGAGTCTATAATATTGAAAATATAATCATTAATATTCTTATATTCCTTTTGAGGCGGATTTTGCTTTTCTATTAAGTAATTAAGTTTATCAGTTTCTAGTGTTAAATAATGACTATTTTCATTCATGCAATTTAAACACTGATATCTTACTTGATTATATAACCATGTTGAAAATTTTGAATTTTTACATGGATCAAATGTCATAGCGGATTTATAAACTATATAATCTTTTTGATCTATTATATCCTGTACATGAACACCAGAGGCTAACATAGGCGCAGAATATTTTTTATATAAACTATTACATAATGGCGCATGACGATTTATTAACATTTTTAATGATTCTTCATCATTTTTTTCTTGTATATTTTTTACTAAAATTGAATCGTCTAAATTTAAATTCATATTTTTTTACTTTCTAAATATTTTTCATATATATTTTTTAAATGTTTTTGAGTTAATTCATAAAGAAAGTTTACATCTTGTGACGTTTCCCAACATAAAGAATAATCTGCAACAGCTTTTAATTTATTATCATTCGCTTTTTCTTCTATATTAGCTGGAGGAATTAAAGTTCCATCGTCAAGTTTTCTAGATATATGTATTAAGATTCCATTATGATTTTTTAACCATGCATATTCATCTTCTTTATATTCTATATACCTAATATCCGTAATGATTGGAATAGTATTATTTTTTTTAAAATCTTTAATTTTTGATTCAACTAATCCAGTCCAATATTTGCCTTCTGTTTGAATTCTTCTACATTTACCATAAGCAACCATTAATGGTCTAATCAATTCTTTATCTAAGCCATCGCATTTTGATAAATCTATTTTAAATTTTTCCTTAACAAAATCTCCTAATTCTGATTTTAAGTTGTCCGCTAATGCAATCCTCTGTGACTCTATATTTTTTTCTTTTAAATATCTTCTTAAGATACAGTAAAAAGTATCTTTTCCAGATCTTGCAACTCCAGTTAATCCTATCATATTATTCTCCATACGTTATTTCACCAGAACCATCATATTTTGGCAGTGAATCTTTTCGACTATATTCATTTATAGTTTTAATAAAAACTTGAGATTTGGATTTATTTGTTATATTAACTATTTGTTTTGATTCAAAAGGCTTTGTAAATATTGTGCCATGAGATTGATTTGTTGAATCATCTTTATTTTTATATGTTGCATACATTTTATTATCAATTATAATAAATGTTGGAAAAGGTTTTGAAAAAATTGTTCCTTTTGATTCATTCGTAGAATAACTTTTTATTTTATATGTTTCATATACCTCAATGCCTCTTTGAGTTTTAATGTAATTAAATGATTGAAATGGTTTTGGGAAGATCGTTTGATGAGATTCGTTTGTGGAATCGTTATGAGTATAATATGTATCGAATACTCTACCATCTTGAGAATATGCTAATGTAATTGTACATAATAATAAAATTAAAAATTTCATATTTTATATAAATTTATATTATAAAATTTAAATATATCTTTCGCTTTCTGATCTTTTTCATACTCTTCTTTATATACCACAACTTTAATTCCATAGCAAGCTATATTTGTAGCGCAATTAGAACATGGCAAAAGTGTTGTAGCAATAACATATGGATCATCTTTTTTGGAGATAAGGGCTAAAGCGTTTATCTCGGCATGGATAACATAATCTCTTCTGTAATCTCTATTTTGCCAAAAACTATCATTCACGGATAGTTTTGTTGTAAGTCCATTATATCCAACCGATAATACTCTTCCTTCTTTATTAAGAATACATGCTCCTACTTTTTTATGCAGATCTTCTGATCTTGTGGACCAGATTTTTGCCGTTTCTAATGCTGCTTCAAAAAATGAAATACGGCTATTCATTTTGACTTTTAAAATTCCAATACAGAGCTATGCTTATACCTATAACAAATTGAAAAAGTAGTTGATACATAAGAGCATTTTATAACTTTTTATTTTTTAAGTCAATATTTTACTTGATTGTTTTAAAATAATAATATAATATATTTAATATGCAAAAACAAGAATTTAAAGAAGCTTTAAGTTATGATGATATATCATTATTACCCAATTTTTCAGATATAAACTCTAGAAAAGAAGTTAATACTAAAACTAAAATTTCAAAAAATCACGAAATTAATATACCTATTATATTATCTCCTATGGATACCGTTTCATCGGTTAAATCTTGCATTAAGATTAATAAATTGGGCGGTATAGGAGTAATACATAGATTCATGTCTATTAAAGATCAATCGTCTAAAGCTAAATTTATTAAAGACGAAAGTAATTTTTGCGTTACAGCAATTGGCCTTAAAGATGCTTGCGATAGAATAAAAGAAACTAGTTTATATACAGATATTTATTTTCTTGATACAGCTAATGGTTTATGTAAAAATGTAGAGGATTTTCTGCGTTGGTATAAAACATCTGGCTTTCATCAAGATATTATAGTAGGAAATACTTTAACTAAACAGAGCGTTTATAGATTAGCTAATTTAAAAGCAGATGGATTTAGGCATTTAATTGGCCCTGGAAGCATGTGTTTAACTCAAGTTAAAACTGGAATTGGATGTCCTAGCGTCACTGGTAATTATTACGCTTGGAAAGCTGTTAGGAATTGGGAATTAGCACAGGTAGATTTATTCAACTCGAATGAACCAGACCCCAATAATCGCCCTAGTATTTTAACTGATGGAGGTATTAGATATCCAAAAGACCTTGTTAAAGCTATTGCGAGTGGTTGTGACGCTGTTATATGTGGAAGAATTTTCGCTGGATTATCTGATGTCATCGATGAAGAAGATATTGTTGAAAAAGACGGAAAAAGATTCGCTAAGTATAGAGGAATGGCAAGCAAAGATGTCGTGGAGGATTATGAACTCCACGATGGCTCAAAGAAAAATTTATTTGTTGAAGGAGATAATACTTTAATACCGATTATAGAAAATAAATCATTAGAGGATGTTGTGTATGATTTCACTAATGGTTTAAGAAGTGCTATGAGTTATCTGGGTTTTAGAGAATTAAAAGACATGCGTGGAGGACTTTGGACAAATAAGATTCAAGCTGTAAGAAATACTCCAAACAGCATGTATGAAGGTTTTGCACACGGAAAATAATTTATATGTTTTTTCAGATAAATATTAATTAAAATCTATTTAATATTTTATAATAAAATATATAGTAAATTTATAAAATAAAATGTAATTACATACGTGAAAGTATGTGAGAGAGATATCGACTTTTTTGCTAAAAAATTAAATCTATCGCCAGAAAAAACTTTTTTATTAATACAAGACCAAGATTGTTTGCCAGAAATTTTAAATAAAGTATCAGAAGAAGATGTCACTGGAATTATTGATATTAGTTTTCCCGTATTTGCCGAATTAACAATTATAAAATATAGTAAGGATTTAAAATATTCATTTGAAGAAAAAGAATATGTTTCTGAAGCTGTTAGCTCTAAATTTTATGATTTAATCGAAACTCCATTACAAAATAAATATTTTTTTACATTAGACCATGATGAAGACACGGCTAAATCTGTTCTAGTGTTTTTAGGTTTTTTTTACAAAAGTTTAGAAAAATTAAGAAGATCTTATCCATCGCAGAATATTTACTATAATATAGCCAAAAGCGGTTTTGAAAATTCAAACAAAGAAGAAATATCTTATCATCTTAAAGATTGGATTAAAGTATTAAGAAGAATTCATAATGAAGTTTGGTATTAATACGATTACTTAATTATTTAACTTTTCTTTGATATCCAAAAGGGCTTTACCTCCAGATTTTAAATATCTGAAGTTTAGTATTATCAATCCAACTTTTCTTTTGACTCCAAATTTTACCGCGATCTCAGCAGTAAATGGGCCATCGCACTTACGAATCAGAGGTAGCTTTGATCACTACATTCTGCGATGCCTATAGCTACATTCCCTTCAATAGCCATGTTATGTACAAATGAAGGTTTTAATAGTTGTCAGCCCTTATGACATTGCTATCTCAAGGATTGATAGTTGATTATTTGACATCAACAAACTGCTCTAATTGGGAACTATGTAAACTTATAATATATTAAGTTTGAAGTTTTGTCAAATTATTTTATAATATATTAATGGAGATTATAAAAAATAAAGCTAGATGGCAAGCTTACGCTAATAAATGTATAAAGCATTATAATATTGATAATGATAATATTTACGACAAACCAGACCAATATCCATGCATTGCTATACCTCAGTTAATATCCGATATGAATGGTTCAAGAATTAAATTTAATTTTGTTTATAAAAAAGATTGTCAAAAATTATTAAATATTTAATTTAACCAAACAGTAACCATTTTGATCTATTTTACTTAAAAATTTTCCTAATACTATTACTCCATCAGTTCCTATCCTACCATCATCACCAACATAAGCAGCTGCACCAATAGAAGGTAATCCTCCACCGCCAGTTTTACTCAAAGTATCTATATCATTTATTAAAATAATTCCTTTAGTTAAAATT
>Ga0214923_10002081_pt1 | contig 27288 bp, 29 predicted proteins | sample LL1510_MetaG_FD_177993 | JGI IMG/M metagenome (GOLD analysis project Ga0214923, IMG submission 177993) | Freshwater microbial communities from Lake Lanier, Atlanta, Georgia, United States - LL-1510 | ecosystem: Environmental > Aquatic > Freshwater > Lake | place: USA: Georgia | collected...
CAGCTGTTGCCGCTATCCCAGCCATTGCTGCACCATTAGCTGCAATCCCAGCCGCTCTACAACAATTACAACCAAATCCCCAACCAGCCTTACCTAACCCAATATTCCCCAGATTAACAATTAAAATAGATGATTTAATTAATAAAACATTAATAAAAAAATTCAAAGAATTTTTACATAATCGTGTAGGTACATCATTAAAAGAAGGTGAAAAAATGAATTTAATACAAAATACTAGTTATGATGTTGGTCAATTAGTATGTAATATTCAGAATAATAGATGGGGTGTAATTACTAAAAAAGAAGTAAATATAATGGGAACACCACAATATAATATAATGACATATAATCAACCATCTGGAAATGATAATAATATAACATCTAAATTAGATATAGGAGTTGGAATTGTAAATGGTCATTTACGTGTATCTAATACAACATTAGAACAAATTTCTAAACCAAATCAAAACTTATCAGATAATAATTTATTAGAAACATATGATTTAATTTTATCAGAATAAATTATTTAATTAATATTTTATATTTAATTTCTAAATATAAAATATGAATAATCAATTAAATGTTAATACTGGTTTACCTATTTTTTTATTAACAAATAATCATCCTGAAAAATTTTTTGAAAAATCAACATATCAATTTGAACCTCAAGCTGTATCAAATATAAATAAATTAAAACAAGTATTTTTTTCACCTGAAAATATAAAATATTTACAAGAAAAAATGATATATGAAGTAATGGCCACTACAAAAATATATAAAATACCTTATCAAAATGAAAGAGATTTAAGAATGATAATGGAAACTATTTATTTTGATAAAACACGTAATATTGGGTATGATCTTAATGAACAATTAAATGAATTAAATTTATATGTAGTTAAATTTTGTGTACCTTTAATTATAAATGAAATAAAAGTATATTTAAATTATTTAGATGATATTAATAAACCAAGAAATTTAAATTTATTACCTCAATCAACTGGTAATTTAAGATCTGTTTCTGGTATAACACCTCCAACTAATTTAAATGAAAATATATTTTTACCTAATAATGAAATGAAATATTCTTATTCTACTAATGGTGATGTTAAAAAATATGATAATCCAGTACCAGTAAAATTAACACCATCAATTGCATCTCAAAATCCTGCTAATATATATACAGGTACTCCATCAACCATAAGTGATACTCCTGAATGGTTACCATCCGCTGTATTATTTCAAGATGATCCATATTATATTAGAAATAGTTTATTATCACCATATGCAATGAAACCCAGAGTACCTAAAGACAGTTATCCAACTGATCAAAATGGTTTATTTGCAAAAGCTGGAGGATCTGATTTCTTTTTAGCAAATAATAATAATAATAAATATGCAAGTATTGAAACACAACCTGAAAAATTAGGAAATACAGAAGAATCATTTATGTATAAAAGAAAATAAATTTAATAATAAAATATGTTATTAAATTTAAGCACTGTCTTCATAGAAAAAGAGGGTACCTTGTCTAGATTCAAGGTATGATGCATTGAGATCTGCAACACCAGCAGCGTCACCATTGGCGTTGATTTCCATAATGGGGTTAGGGCGACCTAATATTTCTCCGTCTGGGTTAACACCTACTGCTGCATATGCAGCAGCCGCAACATCACCTGCAACTCGAGTACCTTGAAGAGTATTTACTACACCAGTAGGATTGTAGTAATAGATTTTGCTGGGATCATCTTTTTTGTAGACAATCGCAGATGAAGATGTTACTAATTCAGTTATGGAATTAGGATTATTAGGTGATTGGTAAGCTACAATTTCTACTACTACTACGGAGCGTTTGCGTAAGAAAGAGCTGCCCGCACGGAGGGTAGGAGGGGCTTTTACAGGGTAAGAATTGAGTTCGCTTAATCCAGAGATAGTGAGAGGGAGTTGGTTAAAATTAATAAATTGGGAGGCAATTGAGTTGTTGCCGATCGCTTGGCGTTGTAATACAGATGATTTGCGACGGGGTACATAGATAGATAATAATTTGTATACCGCATTTACTTCAGTGTCTAAGGCTACATATCTGTCGTTTTCATCGAGGTAGTAGCTTTTTTGTTTCATCATTTCTTGGAAGTCATAAGGTACACCATCTTTTGTTTTGTGGTCAGACATGTCGAGGGTAATCATGGAGTCTAAGCTGGTGCGGTCTTCTTCACGGTTTACAGGGATAAAGATAGACGCACCTACGTTAGATGCATTAGTCGCCATGTATTGGTTGTTGGCTTTGAGTACAAATTGAATGGTGTTTAAGCCAAATGAACCAAAGATACGTCTTAAGTTGGCACCTTCATCGTTTACTACGGTGTTGACAGGGCTGACGTGAGTTAAGTGGCATTGGTCTAATGCATTTACAAAGTCAGAATTTACACCATAGTAGCGACCAGAACGTAATGCACTGACTGAATTCCAGAGAGAGTGTTGGAGTTGTACACGTCTGTGTAAGTCTTCCGCAGGGTTCATGGAGCATACTTCACGTCTGTTGGTGTAGATGATGTTGTCAAATAATTCTTTGTCTACTTGATTTACTAAAGGTTCACGGTTGAAACGAGCACGGATGATGCCCGCTAAGTGGGCATGGATGGTGGTACGGTCAAGTAAATCGAATTTAGGTAAGTAGAGAGCAGCAATCATGGGGCTGACGTGAGAAAATGCATTGTGGCGTTCAGGGTCGAATTTGCCAGATAACGCGATTAAATCGCAATCTTGGTATTGTACAGATTGTAATACTACTTGTTGGTAGAGAGCTTTGTTGGCATTTTCTAAGCGGATGATGTCTTGTACTTTTGAAAAGTCACCAGTAGATAAGTTGTCTTTCATGCTTTCTACTTGTTCTACACTGGATACACCAAAGAGATTGCCTACAGATGAAATGTGTCTGTAGGTGCTGGTTTCAGAGGGTACTCTGCCTTCAAGCATTTCTTCTACTAAGCGTCTGAAAGCAGAGATTTCAGCGTCAGTGAGAGGTACTTTTTTGGCAAAAGGTACAGCTTGTTTTAAGACGTAGTCAATAGATTTGTTGCCACCGAGTAATTGAGTTTGAGCATATTTGTAGTATTTTTTGGCTACATTTAAAATTTTTACGTGAGCTTCGTTAAGGTGTTCCATTACTAATTCAAACATAGCAGAATCTTTGAATTTTTCACGGAGTTTTACAGCTTCCGCAGGAGATAATTCATATTTACCCTCACGGATTAAACGGTCAACTTCATTTTTAACAGAAGAAGGTGTTCTATTATCTAATTCATGTGCGCGACTCATTGTATATATTATATGTATATATAAAAAATTTATTGAAAAAAATATAAAATAAACTAGATATTTTTATTATATTATTTAATTATTTTAATATATAATAATTAAATAATCTAACACTTAATCACAAATGAACTAATATAACCTATAATTAATAATTTAGTAAAAATTTGATAAATTTATATTTTACACTTAAATTATTAATATTATAACAATCATGACAAATAATATATGGTATGAACAAGAAACTGATGTAAATATTAATAAAAATTTTCAATTTCAGATTGAAAAATGGTTATTAAATTATCCTAAAGATAATTCTGGATTAATTATAAGTGGAGGAGTTGGCACAGGTAAACATACATTAGTTAAGAATGTAATTAAAAAATTAAATTGGAAGTATCATATTCTGTTTTTAGAGAATGATAAATCATGGAATTTTTTTTCAGATTTTATATCTGGATTAAATGAAAAAATGATTTTAATTATATATGATGCTAATTTAATATCATCTCCAAGTGAAAAGAAAAATATATTAGAATTTTTTATTCAAAATTCACAAAAAAAGATTTTACCAATTATATTTTTAACTAATTTAAATCATTCAAAATTAATATCAACGTTAAATACATATGATTGTGAAAATATAAAAATATCATTACCCATTGAGAATGATCTATTTTTAATAATTAAATCAATTATAGAAAAATATAATATTAAATTTGATTCATTGCAAACATTAAAAGATATTGTTAATTATTCCCAATATGATATTCGTAGATTAATTATAATATTACAAGATTTATATTATACATATGGACAAAAGATTACTAGAGCATTTTTACAAAAATATTTAAATATATCGATGAAAAAAAATGTAGAAGTTGGATTATTTAGTGCAAGTAAAAGTTTAATGGATAGATTTAAATCTATTGATGAATCAATGAGATTTTATAAATCTGAAAAAGTGTTACTACCGTTAATGATATATGAAAATTTTCATACAGCATTAGAAGTAAAAGGAATACCAACAAAAAGAAAAATAGAAAAATATGCTAAAATTTCAGATATATTATCTGAAAGTGATTTAGTTGAAACAAGAATTTATTCAGAACAAAATTGGGAATTTCAACAAGTTCATGGATTTTTTTCATGTTGTTATACATCATATGTCTTAAATCATGGAGAAACAAAAGATATAAAAAATTATAAAATTAATTTTAGTTCTGATTTAAATAAAACGTCATTAAAAAATATTAATAAAAGAAATATTGAAATATTATTATCTTCTTTTCAAAATAGAACTCAACGAGATTTACATTATATTAGTAGATTATTACATAGAAGTAAAGCAAGTCATGCTAAACTAGAAAGTTATGGATTAACTAGTAAAAATGTTAACCCGATTATTAGAGTTGATAAAACACTTTTATTTGCACAAAAATAAATATATTTTTTTAAACTATGAGTAAAAAATTTAATTTATCTAAATATAGATATGTTGGTAAAACAAAAGTATTTACTATTGAAAAAAATGATTTATTTATTTTAGATGCATTAATGCATGATGGTGGACAACAAAAATATTCACATAATTATACTAATTTAAAATATTCAGAACATGGAGGATTATTAGATTTTGATAAACGTGGTTTAGAAAAAATTATAGTTACTACACATAAAGAAACTGATAGAGCTGATCCTGAAATATATTTTCCAACTGTTACTGATGATGTAGAAGATTATGAATTTATGTATCATACACATCCACCAACACCAACACCTGGTGCAAGATCAAAAGATGGAATTGTATATGAAATACCATCATTATCAGATATAAATACATTTATTATTACATATATGGAAGGTAAAACTCAGGGAAGTATTATAGTTGCACCAGAAGGATTTTATGTAATTAGAGCAAAAAAGAAAAAATTAAAACCAGATGATTATCAGCTTAATGAATTAATGAATTCAATAATGTATATGAATTATAAATATGCAGAAAAATATAAATTTAATGTAACTGTTGATATATTTTATAAAAAAATTATTAATAATACCAAATTACAAACTAAATTAAAAAAATTAATAGAAAAATATACAAATAATGAAATTACAATTGATTTTTTTAAACGAAAAAAAGATTCTAAGGGTAATTGGATTGTAAAAAAATTACATTTAATTGTTAAACCCAAAGAATTATAATTTAATAAAAAAATATATATTAAAAAATAATATATAGATATAATTTATATGCAACCTTCAGAAATAAGTTTAATTTTAGTTGGATTATTTATAATTTATTGTTTATTCTTTTGGCATTCTGATAATTTTGCTAATAATGAACAGTTTGATTTATATGATGATATAGGTATTCCAGAACCTGTATACAGTAAGAAATGCTGTGGTAATATATTTTCAGTAACACCAGAAACAAACAATGATCCAAATTATAATAAAACATATTTTCCCTCAAATATAAATCATTTAGGAGATGGAGATTCTGAACAAGGATGTAGATGCATGACACAAAAAGATATTGATTTTTTAAGTTCTAGAGGTGGAAATCATCATATATATAATTAAATTATTATATTTTTTTTTATAATATAATAATATAAAATGGGTAATACTACATCAATTGGAGATCCAAAAAATTGTGGAAATGAAAATGGAGTGTTAGTTATCGATAATGATATTCCAACATGTTATATATCAAGTACTATAGTAAATATTAGTAAGTTAGGTGCTGTAACAACTAGTAAAAATACATCAGTTCAAGCATTTGATCAACCAAATGGATTTGGAAATGAAATACCATTAACCTATGGAAAAATGGAAGCATCTAGAATTAAATCACTAAAAATAACAGTTAATTTATCTGGAGGTGCAATTGCGGCAATTGTTATTGGATCAATCATATTAACATTTATGTTATCATATGGTGGATATCACGGATATAAACATTATAGAAGAAGATGGAGAGGTAGTCGTCCAATGATGAGTGAAAGTAGTTTAGATTTTTCACCGAGTGAAACTAGTGACTATATGAATGATGTTCCAATGGGTGGATATCAAAAATTTAGATATTAATAAGATTAATTCTATAAACTTTTTTCAAACAATAAAATATGAATTTTTTAATTGAAACAAAACAAGAATATACAATACATTTAGTAAATTCTATAAATTCTTTAGTTTACGATGGATTACAAAATATTTATGAGGAAGGAAAGAAAAATGCTAAACATAATGATGAATTAAAGTTATTTCAAATATTATTATCAAATGTTCCTAAATGGAATCCAAGTATTATAGAAAATGAATATCAGAGAATTATTAGATTAAATAATCTAGGAAAAACAATTGAAGATTTATTAAAAGCTGTAATCAAATCAAATATTACCGTTTTAACAAATACTAATATTGATTACAATCAAGAATTATTAAAAGAATTAAATATTCAAGATGATTTTAAAAATTTTATTCATTTAGTATATATTGAATGTGCAAGATCATTTTATAATACACCATTTTTATTTTCTCACAAAGATCCACCTATTGAAATAAAAAGAAATCAAACAGAAATATTAAAAATAATTCAAGAATGTACAAAAAATGCAATTCGTAAAATGATACCATTACAAATTACGATTAAAACATATTTAGAAAATAAAGCAAGTCAAATACCGACTGATTTAAATTCAGAAAGTAAACAAATAAAAAATTTATTAAAATCAGAAAAAATGAAGAGATCTGAAATAACACCATCATCACCAAGACAATTGTATGAAGTATTAGCTACAAGTCAAAATTCAGAAGCAAATGGATTATTAATAGATAATAGTAAAATATTTAAATTTGGTAATTTTCCAACAAATAAAGAAACACACACTGAAAAAACTTTAAGAGACTCTATTTTAAATATGAATACAGAAGAAAATAAAAATAAATTTAAAGTAGTAAATGTTATACCAAATAATTATTCTGAATCCTCTGTTTATTATGAACATAATAATAAAGTAATTGAAGAATATAGTAATAATTTAAATATATTAAAAGAAGAAAATGAAGATGAAAGTGAAGAAAATGCACCTAAACCTAAACAAGATAAAACATATAAATTATTTTCAAATCTAAATATATAATATGTATCTAAAAAATCCAATAATTTTAGCAATATTTGGATCGTTAATATATTATTTAGTTGAAAGATTTGATTGTTATATAAATGCACGTAAAACATCATCATTAAATAGAAGAACTGTTATTGTATTTTTAATTTTAATATCTTCATTATATTTTATTACAATGGATAATAATAATCAACAAGGTGAAATGTTTACGGATATTGCACCATTTTAAATTTTATATTAGCGTTAAATTAATATAAAATTTTTTATATATTGATACTATGAAGGAAATTTCAGTAGGTGGTAAAGTAGTACCTGTAAATGTATTTGATATGAATAAATTACGTTATGCAAAAGATGGAAAATTTTTAAATCCTAGAATTTGTATAATTGCAAAATCAGGTTCTGGTAAAAGTTGGGTTGTACGGGATATGATGAGTATAATTAGTGATATTCCTGCAGGAGTAATTATAGCACCTACTGATAAAATTACAAAATTTTATGATACTGTGTTTCCATCTTCATTTATTCATCATGAATTTTATCCAGAAATATTATCTAATTTATTAGATCGTCAAGATAGAATATTTAAAAAAAATATTGAACGTGCAAAAAAAGGAAAACAATTAATAGATCCTCGAGTTTTTCTAATCATGGATGATTTACAAAGTAAAAAAGATGCATGGGTAGATGATCCATCATTTATTTCTATTATGTGTGAAGGTAGACATAGAGCAATAACTCTTTGCTTAGTTTTACAATATTCTATGGCTATACCACCAAATATTCGTTCCCAATTTAATTTTATCATGTTACTTGCTGAAGATAATTTTTCAAATCGAAGAAAATTATTTGAACATTATGCGGGTATATTTCCTAAATATGAAATTTTTGATAATTTATTTAATCAATTAACAGATGACTATGGTACAATGGTTATTGATAATGCTAGTAATTCACGAGATTTAAATGAACGTATTTTTTGGTATAAAGCAAAAGTAAAAGATTCGTTTCCAATTGGTAGTTCTAGATTAATTGAATTTCATGAACAAAATTATCAAAAAGAAGATGAAAAAAAGAAAAATATATTTGACATAAATCAATTATGTCAACCAAAAAAAGCAGGATTTTCTGTCAGTAAAGTAAAGTCACATTAAATATCTTCCATTGATGTTGAAAAACTACTAAACGGTGAAGATTCTGAATTATTTTCTTTTTGACTTGATATATAATATATAATATTATTAACGGATTCTTCTGAAATTAATATTATACCACCATATAATGGAAATAATATTTGATTATATTTTATCCAATCAATATTTTCAACACCTTTAACATTATATATATTTGCAATAATTGCACATCCCATTAAAGCAAATGATATAATACCAATCACTATTATAATCCATATATATTTTGTATTATCAACTTTTTCTTTAAATATAGTTCGATGTAAGTAAGATGATAACCATAAACCGCATATAAAACCAAATATACCTAATCCTAATTCTAAATTACTAACAGATTTTATATCATATTTTGAACTAGTTATAAATATAGTATACCATATAAAATATATAGCAAAAGAAACAATTAATAATATTAATTCAAGTGTACTTTTATTCATATAATTAAAATTGAAAAAATATATAAAAATTTTTAATTTATATTATTATGAAAAATAATAAAAAAATATTAACATCAATTGAACCAATATTTGATAATACAGTTCCTATATTCCAAAGAATATATAATTCTGTAAAAGAAACGATTGTTAATATTGTTACTCCACCTAAAGCAGGAAATGAAACAATATCTCTTAAATCAGGAGAAGAACCACTATTACAAACTAATATAAAAAAAATAGATAGTGTTGAGTTAATTCATGGTTATTATGGTAAATAAAATTTTTTAATTATTTCTTGCAAAATACAAGCAATATCATTTATATAATATGGAATAATACGTGATTTATTATAATAAGTAAATTCTAAATTATTATTAACACTAAATTTTTCATAATTAACTAATAAACAACTACAAATATCAATATGTTTTATTATATTATTTTTATAACATTCATTCATAATAGATCCGTGCATTATATGAAAAATCATTTGATTATTATCTTTATGCGCAGATAATATAGATAAAAATGGTTTATTTCCTAAATTTTTATAATTATTTATAATACTATCAATATAATTATCAGTAGAATCAATATTAAGTTCAGTCATATTAGTATTTAATATAGTTTTTAATAGTTAAATATATTATTTCAATTTTAATAAATAAAATATTATTGTATATTATAATATAATGTTATCAGCACCAATATCTTTTGATAAACAAGATGAAGGTCATTCTGCACATGGACCATTATCATGGAAAGTGATTGAAACTCACTACAGTACTATAGGTCATTATCCTTACAAAAAATATAATAATGCACGAGTTTTAACTGGACCATTTGGTGGAACACAATCTAATAATAAAGAATTAGTAACAAATCATTATAATAAAACAGATAATTGGAAAGTAATTTATAAAATAAAATATCAAAAAATTTGGCAAAAATAACATTATTCAATGTGTGCTTTATATTTTACTATAGTTGTACTATCAATCGGTTTCATTGTAAATTGATTTTTATTAGATTCCATAATATATTTTAATGTTGATTCTTTATAAAATGTATTATGATCATATTCTGTTTTATCATCCCGAAGAAAATCAACTAATATATCACCATCTTTAATATCTTCATATGTAATTACATCAGTTGAATCTTTTGGTACCGTGTTGTACCGAAGTTAAGTACCCCCTAAAAGGGGATACTTAACTTTTATTCGGTACATTCACGCTAGCGCCAAATACTAAAGTAACCCCCAAAGGGGGTTCTTAACTTTAGTATTTGACGGTACAATTCTTGATTCAATTATAGATTCAAGATTAATTGGAATAGTATTATTAATAAGATTAAAATATTTATTATTAATTGAATATGATGGATTATTTGTTAAATAGATATAATTATTTAATAAACAGGAAGATAAATACATATTATAAATATCTTGAATAATAATATTAGTATTATTTCTATATTTCTGATAAATTATAAATTCAACTATATAATTTGATGGTTCAATTTTTGCAACAATTTTAGCAATTTCTACATGTTTAGGAATTGAATTAAACTTATATGCTACTATATCACCTATTTGATGTTGCATCGCACTAAGAAAATTAAATTAATATAACTATTAATTTAATTAATTAATTTTTCAATTTTTGCAATATATTTGATAATAGATGCAATATCAATAGGTTTCATAGTAAATTGATTTTTTTTATTTTGTAATATATATTCAAGTGTTGATTCTTTGTAATACGTATTATATTCATATTCTGTTTTATCATCGCGAAGAAAATCAATTAAAATATCACCGTCATTAATATCTTCATATGTAATTATGTCATATGATTCTTTTGGTACAATTCTAGATCCAACCTGTGGAATATTTTTAATTATATCTTTTATATCTTTTATTGGATTATATGTATAATTACATGTATAATTATATGTATAACTATATGTATATGTATAATTATATGTATAATCAAAACTATCATAATTTCCAACATTAGTTGTTACAATTCCTGAAAATGATGTATAATCCATTATTTATAATATTTATAAAAACTTTATATTAAAAATTATATAGATCCTAATTTCCTTAGAGCTAAAACTTTTTCATTGTAAAATGTCCCGCTATCTGGTTCAATCTCTTGAAACATTCTACCATATAGATCACTAAGTGGTACTGGATTATTTTGTTCTTCATTAAATGTTCGTGGTATATATCTATATATTATTTTAGAATTATCTTTAGTAAAATACATTCTGGAAAATCCAATTGTAATAAAAATTATACCTAATATTAAAAAAGTTTGACTTATCATTAATAATAATTTAGAAAATTATTGTTAAATTTTATTTTTATTAGAAGCTGCTAACATTTCCTCAAATACACGTTTAGCATCTTCCAGTTCTTTTTTAATCTTTTCATTTTTCTGTTGATATTTATTATATTCTTCACGTGTTTGTTGCAAGTCTGATTTATTATCTTTAACATCTTTTTCTTTTAATTTTAGCTCATTTTCTTTTTCAGTTAATTCTTTTTTATTTGTTACTTTTTTAACTTCTTTATTAAAATTTTGTTCTGGATCTTGTTTTGTTAAAAATTCTTTTTCTTCTACTTCATCATCAACCGTCTCACCTGCATCACGTCTTTCTTGACGGTCTTTATTTCTTTTTTGTTTTTCTTCATTTTCTTTTAATGTCTTTAAAATCATTTCATTTTTTCTTTGTTCATGGAATTCTTTTGCCTTTTCTTGACTTTCCATGTATCCTTTCATCATATCATTTAGACGTTTTTCTTGGTAGACTTGATCTTTTGCATATTTTGGATCATCATCAAATGGTAACCATTTACCAACAGGACCAACAAATACAGATACTTTATTTGGATCTGATTTGCTTAAAAACTCAGCGCGTTTTCTGGCTTCGTCTTCTGTCTCATAACATCCACGAATTTTAATAGTACGCAATATATTTGCTTCAGTATTTTCTTCATTTGAATTAACACTTTTTTGTGTAACTATACTAATGCATGCAAATTTTTGATTAGAAATAGGGGGATCTTCAAATAAATAATCAGGATCAGTTGACATTATTGTATATAATATTTTATTTTATTACTTTAAATTAAAATATTATTTAGATATATTTATTGATTATTTTTTGCTTCATCTTTAGTAACTTTTTTAACACAATATACAGGTTTTCCTTCATCTTTATTATCAATCATTGTAACATTTGCCTCTTTATCTTTTCCTGGTAAATTAGGGCTAGTCCAAATTGCAGGTACATAACCTGCAGCACAAAAATTATTGTCATTTTTAATTGATAATGGTGCATGTAATGGATATGTACATAATATATTATTTGTTAAATCATTAGCAGTGGGACATATTTGGTCTTTATCACCTACCCATACAGGTACATCTGTATCATACATTGCATATCTTTTTTTATCCTCGTTTACTCCACAAAATCCACAAGAATAGTCTGTCATATACTTTATATAAAGAAAAAAACTAGAGATTTTCTTTATATATTTTGTGGAAATAGTTTTATGCCCATGTACCATTTACTTTTTTAACTCTTTTTACACACCATACTGGTTTGCCATTATCATTTGTTTTTGTACTACTACTACTATCAACATTACTAGTACTAGTAGAATCATCTATTTTAGTTTGGAAATTTCCTGGATTCACTAATGCCGTATTAGCGTAATTTATCCCAGATAATACAGGATTCGTCCAAATTGATGGTTCATATCCATCTTCACAAAAATTGCCATTATTTTTAATAGATAATGGTCCCACATATGGGTATGCACAAATTGCAGTTGTAGCAGCATTAATAGATGTTGTATTACACGAAGCAGTAGGGTTAGCATGTGTACGATCCTCGTTACAAAATGGATTCATTCGACCATTATCATTAAATGCAATTTTCATTTTAGAAGGATTAAGTCCACACATATTAGCTGAATAATCATTAGTACCATTTAAAAATTGTAATTCTAGACTATTAAGTGACATATTTGTATATACCTTACCCCCAGAAAAAAAAATCTTTATATCCTAAAAAATTGTTCTAAATCTTTATAAGTTATCCGTATTATCCATATCATGCATCATCGTTGCTAATGTATCATCACCTAAATCTCGTTCATCTTCATCCATCGGTTCTACATCAATCGCTTCCGCTTCTTCTATAAAATCCTGTTGAACATCATCTACAACTGCTTTTTGTTCTTCAGTTAAATTTTCTTTTTCTTCAATTACGGGTATATCATCCATACTAATTGAACTATTAATGATTTCAGCATCTTGTGAATACAATATTAATAAAAATGTATTAATTTCATAACTATTATTAATACTATATTCTTTCCACATTAAATCAAATATCATACTTATTAAACTACATAAACTAATATTTGTCTTATCCGTATTCATATCAATTAAACTAATTAATTCTAATAGTAAATATTTAATTAATATATTATATTTATCATTATTTATTACTGTATCAGCATCAATATAATTATTATTATTTTTATTTATTAAATTACCATTAATTAATGGTGTAAATTTATAACTAGAACATACATTTTTCCAATTTTGTAAAAATAATATAAAACTTTCATTCAATATCGTTAAATTTTGTAAACGAAGACTAAATTCATCTATTAATTTTTGTTCTTTAGTAATATCTTCTTTTACAGGATTATTACTTTTATTTTTATTGGAATTATTATTTCTAATAGTAAAAATAATTCTTTGAAATTTTTCAATTAATATTTTATCATGGGATATTTTTGTTTGTAATATTTGATTACACAATTCTTGATTAGTATATAATACATCACCCCTGAAATTATTTTCATAAATAATTTTTTTATCTAATGGCAATATATTTACATATTTACTATACATTCCAATATACTTGATTTTATCTATTAATGAATATTTTATTACTAAATATTGTGAATTCTTAATTTCTACAAAATTAGTTGACGGTTCTTTATACCCTAAATATGCTAAATTATATATATCATAATATCTTTCAACATTCTTATCACGATACATAATTACATCTTTTTTAGTAGTAGGATCATTATATTTAATACTTATTTTATCTATTTTAATTGGTTTAATCGGAAATCCAGCAATATCATGATTAATAATAAATACAGATTTTCTTAAATAAAAATCTTCACTATAAATAGATTGAGATTCATTTATGTATTTCTCCATTTTATTAATAAAACCATCTAAAATTTGATCAAATGGTGATAAATCATTTAATAAATTATTATATAATATATTTAATTTATTTTCTTTTCTTATTATTTTTGATATATTCTTATTCAAATTATTTTTCTGAATATTAATTTGTGCTGCAAGATTTTCAATATATTTCTTTTTAATTTCATATAATTCTTTTAATGTATAATCATTTAATTTAAAAATATCAATATTTAATTTAATTATTGAATTATCATTTTTATATATCCATATTAAATCTTTTCTTATCATATTATTTAATTCATCTTCTGAATATGAATAAATCTTAGTTTCTTTTTTATTCGGAAAATATCTTAAATATAATTTATGTGATTTATAATCAATAACTGGATTTATAGACATTAATTTACCATTAATTTCATGCATAAAATGTTTTTTATTAACTAATTTCTTAGTTAATTGATTATCATTGTTAATTTTCTTCTCAATATTATATCTAATTTCTTTTAATGTATTTTCAGAATTTTCACTATTAAATACATTTGATAATTTGATAAAATAATTTGTACTTAAAATAGTATATAAATATTCATCTGGTTTTTTTATTTTTCTATCAACTATAATAGATAATACATGAACTATCGTATGCATAATTTTTAATCTATCTAATGGAGGAATACCTTTTTTAACATCCACTTCTGCATCAATTTCATATATTTTATATCTAATCATCATAGATGCTATATAATAAATAACATAACTTAATAATAAATAATTACCTAAATAAACTAAATCATTAATAGTATTAATTCTTAATTTTAAATTATCTAATGTACCTAATCCATATTTTTCAAAAATCATAATATTAATTAATTTATCTGGATTTAAGAAAAGAATACTTGAATTGTTAATATCTAATAACATTAATACCGCAATATGTGTTAAAATTGTATTATATTTCATTTTCTTAAATTTATCTGTATCTCTACTAGAATAAATAAAAATATCATTTTCCACTGGAAATGCAAAGTATTCACTATATTTAGCACCAGAAATTTCTTTTAATATATTAGTTTCATTATCAAATTCTGTAGCATTTTGAGAACGTAATTCTTGGGATGATAATAATATATCAAGTAAATTACGGATTGTTTCTCTTCTTTTTATAACAGATGATGGATTATTTCCCATGTATTCAGATAAATTAAATATAGACCCCATCCGCTCTATTATTTTATCTAATGCTGAAATAGCTTTACCATATTTTTCATACCGTTTTTGTTCCTCTAATGGTATTTTAGATTCAGCACTAATTTTAATTAAATCACCATATTGATATATGTATTTATCAATATTTATATTTTGAGAACAACTATTACATATAAAATTACTGTTTACATGATCAATAACATATCTTTTATAAAATTCATTTAATTTTTTTGTAAATAATGTTGGATCTTTTTCTCTTATTTTTTGTATATTTTCTAATGTAATTGTATGTTGACATACGGCAGTATCTAATATATTAATATCTTGGGTTTCTTTATTATTGATATTAATAACAGATACCTTTGTATTTTTATTCTTATTATATACTGGAATTTTCTTTAATTCAATATCAGGAAAAGATACTTCTTTACTATCAATTGTTTCAATACGTTGAGGTAAATAAGTAAAATATCTTGAAAAATTAATTTTTGCCATTTTATCTGAATAAATTGGAATTGGTACTAGTCTTTTACTAATAATATCAAGAATTTGTTTTGATTGATATAATGTTAAAGGTGAATACATGTTATACGTATTTATTATACGATCTAATGTTAATTCTTCTACAATATCGTATATTTTACTAATAATTTTTTTAAAGTATTGTGGGTCATTCACATTAATATCTTCATATTGATCTTGAAAAAATTTATCAGTATTAATATCAAATATCCAAAATGGTGTTTTATTCAATGATTTATTTTGTGTAATTAATTTTTGTAATAAATATTTTGCAAGTTTAAATCCATTTGGATTATATTTTCTTACATTTACAGATTTATTTATTTTTAAACATCTGATATCATAAGGTAAAAAATTAATATATCTTGGAAATGCAACCCCAACAATAGAAGAATTAAAATTATGTTGATTATTGGTTTTAAATATATCATGAGTAATAACTCTCCATTGCATATATTTATTTTGAATATGGGTAATTAATTCTGGATTTTTATTATTATTAAATCTAAAATTTGTATATCTAAGCGCCTCAGTTGTATAATAATGTTTATGCATAAATCCATAATGTGCAAAATTATTATAGTTAATATATGGATATACTCTAAATGATAATAAATCAGTAAAATTAGCTACATTATCAGCATTAACTCTTCCTATATCTATAAATTTTTTCATAATTTTTAATTCTTCAATATCATTATAGGGTACTGCTTGACGATAATAAAGAGGTTGATAATATATTTTTTTTGTTTCTGGATTTCTTGCATTCTCAGTAATATTATGAATTTTGTTTATAATATAATTTAATTTAGTATCGGTTTTATAATTTTGTTTTGTATCTTGGTTTTGTTCGGTATATTTTTCAGCATTTACATTATATCTTAATATTTCATCTGTAATCGGAATTAATATTTTTTTATGAAATAAATATGCAATTTTACTATCATCTGATAATAAATTTGATTGAATTGCATATTCAGGATTTAAATTTTCTTCAATATCACCTAATGTAATAATTTTATAATCATCTATTAATTTATAATAATCTTCAGGTAATCCCATTTTACGTTGATCAATATCAAATAAAATTTCTAATGATGCAAAATCAATTTCTTTAATTCTTGATTCAATAATTGTAATATATTTAAATTCTGCATTACTAAAATTATTTTCTTCTATTATTCTCGTAAGTTCTTTTTTATCAGATTTAGCATATATTTTTCTTATTAATAAAGAAATTAATATATTATGTATACCATCTTTCTTTGAAATATCAAAAAAATCAATAATAGTATCAATTCCAATATCATTAAATATTTGAATAATTTGAATTGTGGAATCATTTTGTGGTAAATCAGATAATGTTTTTGATTTTTTTAATATAGTTATTAATGTTACAGTTGTGTGATATAATGTATATATATCAACTAACTCACTTATTGCAGTACTATCTAATACAGGATAATTATTAGATATAATAAACATTTTTTCAACAAATAATTTTTCATTATTTTCATTTTCTTCATTAATTCCAAATCGTAATAATATATAATATAACATATATTTTTCAATTAGACTATTAATAGTTTTTTTATATTTATCATTGCTAATTTGTGAATAAATAGAAGAATAATCAATTGTATTTAAAAATTTATCAAAATATTTAAGAAAGTCATTTGAATCTTTTTTTAATGATTTATTAAATTTAAATCGTGATATGTAATCATTTAATAAATTAAATTGTACATCTATAAATTTATCAATATTTGTTATTAACATAATATATCTATATTATTAATAATGAAAAAAAATATGATAATAAACTTGCATCTCACAAAGTGAAATTACCAAAAATGAAGATATAAAAAGAGAACACTATTAATTATAACGAAAATAAAAATGGAAGATATCAATAACTTTTTACTAGAAAATAATGAATTTAATGTAGAAGGATTAATAAAATTTATATACAGTAAAATACCCAAAAAACCTAATCATTTACGTATTCATTATAAAAAATATCCTGAAGAAGATTTAGTTCAAATATTTACTGAATCTGCGGGTGAATATACCCCATGGCCTATTTACAACATTTGTAGAAGTATCATATTTGATCAGACAAAAAATAAAATTGTATCTTATTCTCATCCTAATATTGAATATATCAACTATAAAATAAATTCAGAACAACATACTGAAAGTAAAATAAATTCTGAACAAGTATTTACTGAAAGTCATGAAGGTACGTTAATTAGTGTATTTTATCATAATAATAAATGGTATTATGCTACAAGACGTCATATTGATATGTATAAAACCAATCAAATTATTCAAGGGGATAAATCGGAAATGACCCATGGGCAAATGTTTGAAGATGCATTATCCAAAGTAAATTTATCAAAAGAAGCATTTGAATTATTATTAAATAAGGATTACAGATATAATTTTGAATTAGTACATTATCAAAATAAATTTAATATATCATATGATTCACGATATGGAGAAAAATATGCAAAAATATTTTTATTATTTGTTCGTGATGAAAATCAAAATATGATTAATATTAATATGGATATGTTTGCAAATGAAACATGTGATTATCCAACAGTAATAAAAAATTTGGAAGATAATTCTTGTGTAATGGAGGGATATATATTTACACAAGATAATCATTTATGTAAAGTAATGCATAGTAATTACAGTAATATTGTAAAATATAATCCTGGATACAAAACTAAACAGGAACAATATATACATTTGTATCAAAATAATTTGTTAGCAGAGTACGTAGATAAAACTAATAAAAAGATTTACACTGTAGTAGATACAAATAATATAGAGGCTGTTGGAATGTTGTCATGTGTATTTACGTATATTGGACAAAGAATGTTAGATATTTATTATAAATTTAATAATAATAATATGATACATCGTAATGAAGATAAGTTTAAGGAACTTTTTAATACTAAAAAATATTATTTAATATTTCATACATTAGGGGTAATGAAAGGTATACATAAAAATAAACAATTAAATATATATGAAATGAAAACATTATTAAAATATAAAATATCACCAAAGGATATGTGGAAATTATTTAATGAGCTCATTTCATTTGAAGAAACAGAAAATATATTAACTAAATGGTCAAATCCTTTAGTAAAAATGTTTAATAAATAATTGAAAATAATTATTATAAGGATTTTATTATATAATAATATAATAAAATGAATAAAATAAATGCTGAAATTACAGAGTACAATAAATGTACGGGGGATTATTCTAATTCTAATATTAAAATAGAATTAAATGGGATTACATTTCATTATGCAAATATGTTGCGTCGTGTTTTAAAAACATATGTTCCTACATATGCATTTCCATCAAAATTAATGAAAATTACAAAAAATACAAGTATCATTAATAATGATCAAATTAGAGAAAGATTAATGAATATGCCAATTATGTATGTTAATAATCCTGAAAGTACAATAAATCAATTTTTGCAATTATATGAGGGTAAAACATTAGTTGAAAATTATTTTTCAATGTTTGTTTCATACAAAAATAAAACAGGTAAATTAACAAATGTAACTACAGATATGGCAAAATTTTATTATATGGGTAATGAGATAAAATCACCGTATAAAAAACCAATTTTAATTGTCAAATTAAATAATAATGAGGAATTTGAATGTACATGTGATGCACGGTTGGGATTAAATTTAGAAGAAGAATTTGACGATCCTGCAATTTATGATCCTGTGGCTGCATGTGCATATGAGCAAGTTGAGGAAAATAAATTTATATTAAAATTTGAATCTAAACAACAAATGGATGAAAAGGATATTTTTAGACGTGGATTATCATGTTTAATTATTAGATTAGAATATTTAAATAATCTAATTAAAGAGAAAATTGTGAATAAGGAAGATGAAAAAGAGGGTTTATTACAAATACCGAATGAAGATATGACATTAGGGGGTATATTAGGATATGTTTTACAAATGCATGATGATATTGAATTTGCAGGTGATACCCAACCAGTTATATCACAGCGGGTATTACATATTAGATATAAATCAAAGACAAATATTGTTGATGTATTTAATGATTGTGTTGATAAGTTAATTAGTTCTATTAAGAGTATTGCAAAACAGTTAAAAATAGATTTAATTGAATTATAATTGATATATATAAATAATAATATTATTTATATATATAGAAAAATGTCAGATGTTATTATTTTAGAGGGACATACAGAATCAGTTACATGTATGTGTAAATTAACACCTGATCTTATTGCAACAGGATCACAAGATTATACCGTAAGAATTTGGAATGTAAATACTAAAGAATGTGTAGGTGTATTAAATAATCATACTGATACTGTAAATTCATTATGTTATCTACCTGATAAAAGATTATTAGCATCTGCATCAAATGATCGTAGTATTATAATATGGAATATTGATACTAATACAATAGTAAAAAAATTAAGAAAACATATAGATAATGTATTAAGTCTATGTTATGTAAATGATGACACATTAGTATCTGGATCAAGTGATCAAACTATAATATTATGGGACTGTACAACATGGTATAATCGATTATTTAAAGGTGCATTAGATGAAGTAACTAGTTTATATTCTTTTAGCGCTGATGCATTTGTATCTGGGTCTAGAAATGGAACTATACGACTTTGGGATTTAGAATATGAGAGTGAAACACGACTACTTGGACATACTGGTAGTGTATTGTGTTTTTGTATGATAGGATATGAGTTGTTAATATCTGGATCAGCAGATAACACAATTAGAATCTGGGATTTAGGTGGAGATCCAAATGAAAATATTAAAATTTTAAATGGGCATACAAATTCAGTAAATAGTGTATATGCATTAAATGATACTCAATTAGCTTCTGCATCAAATGATAAAACTGTAAAAATATGGGATATAACTACAGGTGTTTGTTTATATACAGTAGAACATACTGATTGGGTAAAAAGTGTTTGTATGATTGATGATTTATTAGTAACAGTATCATATGATATACCTTTTATACGAATTTGGCCAAAACATATGTATACTAATAAATTAGTAATAGCATGTAATAATAATAATTTAACAGATGTATTAGAATTAATTAATCAAGGATATGATGTTAATTCCCCAGAGCACCCATTACTTATTGCACGTCAAAATAATAATTTACCTATTCTAAATATTCTAATTGCTAACGGGGCTGATATTGAAGTTAAAGATCCAAATGGTAACACTGCTTTAATGTTGGCTAGTTTAAATGGTAATTTAGAGATAGTTACAGAATTAATTAAATTAGGTGCAAATGTAAATGTTAAAGATATTCATGAATTTTCAGCATTAATGTATGCATGTGAGTTAGGTCATTACGAAATTGTGCAAGAATTACTTAATAACGGTGCGGAAATAGATTTTATAGATAGTCCTACACCATTAATGATAGCAAGTCAATTTGGACATTTACAAATTGTTCAAGAATTACTTAATAGAGGTGCAAATATAGATGCAAGTCAATTTGGAACTGCATTAGAGAGATCAAGTACTAAACGACGTGTAGCAATTGTAAATGAATTAATTACAAGAGGTGCAAATGTAGATATAAATTATGCACGTATGTTGCAATATGCAAATCAACCAATGCGGGAAATATTACAAAAATACTATCTAAATCAATAAAAAATATCTAAATAATTTTTTTTATTGTTTAACTACATCTAATAATATAATAAATCCTCCTGTTATAGATACATTCTTTAAAAAGTTCATAAATTGTTTATAACTAGAAGGATAATGATATACTAATGATACTATTATATTAAATATAATAAATGCTAAAACTGTATTATATGCATACTCTCTATATCTATTTGTATATACAGAATATATCAAAAATAATGAACCAAATAATTCTAATATAATAACTATGATAATTCCTAATATACATAAATTCATAGACAATTCGGGTATTTTAGTATTTAATGATTTTGCAGTACCATTTAGATCTATTATTTTTTCATATGAAGAATATATATATAATATTAATAAACAAACTGTCCCTGTAACTATATCTTTATTCATAATATATATTTTATATAATATTTTACGCTGAAAAATATAACGCCCCCATACCATTCGCCAATCTTAATATATTATAAGTTAATCCATATATAGTTAACTTTGCTTTACTCGTCCCATTTACTTGATATTGACTTGCATAGTTCCAAAAGTCATCTGTTGTTCCTAATATCATTGATTTATATCTTAATGCTGAAAAATTACATGAACCAGATGGTTGATACTCTTCAGGTGCAAATGAAAATGTATATTGATAAATTCCATCCCCTGGTATACATGAATGAGATTTATACGGATTTATATAGTTTAAATAATCTCCATCTAATCGTTTTTGTCTAGTATACGATTCAAATAACAATTCAAATGTGTTTAATGGACCTGAAGGATAATAAGTATCATATATTAATGTAGCAGTATCATCACCTTCATATTTTCCATTAAATGTAAATTGTTGATTATTTATTGCAGTAATTGTATATGTATTATTATAAAATTTTGTATTTGTTAATTTTATTGTTCTTCCAATATATGATGAATCTATTGGAAATTGATCTACATACATATCATCTAATATAAAAATAGGTACTGTTGCATTATTTTGAATTTGACTTATAATTGTTCCAGTTACTACTAAATTAGTATTATATTGATAATTATTAAAACTTAATGATTGATAACTCTGAATAAAAAAATATAATGATTTTACAGAATTAAAAAAATCAAAATTAATTGTCTGTACTTGACTAGTAATATCTACATTATATTCTTGAACATAATCAATAAGATATTCATGTGCATATGTGGCAAATTTTTTACGTTCATCTTCATCTAAATAAATAAATTCAGTTAATAAACGAGCATCCATTATTTTTACATAATTATCAATATCTATATTATCTGTTGTTAATTGGGGATCAACTTGTGCAATATTATATAAATTATCTAATTGAATTGTAATTTTTACTTCATGATATCTAAAAAATATAATTGGTAAACAACATTCTAAATATCTATTAAAGAAAAATTGTAATGGTATTAATAATTGATATTGGGATTTTGCATTACCATTATAAGTAGTTAATACATCTATATTTCCAATCATTTTATCATATGTTGGTTTTAATTTTCTATTTATAGTTAATTCTTCCCATATATTTAACCAATCTGTATATTGTCTATCTATTTTTTGTCCACCTATTTCTAAATCAATTTGTTTTAATAATCTATGACCTAATTGATCTTTCCATGCAAAATAATAATTATTTTGTGTTCCATATTCTTTAGTTAAATTAAATAATAAATTGTCATAATATTTTGTTAGACTTACAAAATTATTAAATCTCGTTAAATTTAAATATCCAGTTGTTTGATTAAATGCATCTTCAGGATTAGTATATGTACTATATTCATGAACAAAATCAAAATGATCACCAAAAAAATTATTATATACAGGTGTTCCATAGATATTAGTATATGAATTTGATGTTAAAATTGTATTTAATATTGTAATAATATCTGATATATTAAAATTTATATTTTGCTGTTCAGAAACTATATTTCTATATACAGGATATAATAAATTTAAAAAATCTAAAAATGCAGTATAATTATTTTGATTACTTAATCTACTCAATCCAGAAAATGGCGTTTTTCTCGGTATAGATACTTCAGATAAAGTAACAGCTAAATACGTTTTATGTACTAAGTCACCACTTCTTGGTAAGACACATGACAAGGTTTCACCAAATTCTAAAGAACCAGACATTGGTAAATATTGCATTTCAGTTGCAAAATTTGTATGACGTTTATATATGACATTAAAAAATGAAACTTGTGGAAATTCTGTAAGATAATTTACATTACCAGCTATCTCTAATTTAATATCACCTTTACTCATATATATCAATTTGAATTTTATCTTTATAATTATAAATTAATTATATTTGTATTATATGCCCAAAGAATACGAATATAGATTCAATAATTACAATAAAAAAGAAATTGTAACTAAATTAAAAGAATTAGGAGCAAAATATTTTGGAACATATAAATTTAGAGTTATAGTATTTATTGATCAAAATAATTCTGAAAAATATATTCGTGTTCGAGATGAAGGTCATAGGATAACTATGACTATTAAAAATAATCTTACAGATAAATTTCCTATTGAAAATGAAATAATTATTAATGATTTTGATGAAGGTATTAATATTTTGTTACAATTAAATTGTAAAAAGAAATATTATTATGAAAAATATAGAGAAATATGGAATTATAAAAATTCTGAAATTATTTTTGATATGAATCCAGGTATTCCTGAATTAATGGAAGTTGAATCTAGTTCTAAAAAAGAATTAGATATTTTATGTAAAAAATTAGATTTAAATATAAATAATTATCAAGGATTTAGTAATAATAATACATATTTAGATTTATTTGGTATTAGTATACCAAAATCATTAGATTTAACATTTAAAAATGTATTAAAAGAATTAAAACCAACAAAAAATAAAGACGAATTTAAGAAATTAGTTAAAATGCAATTGAAAGAATTTAAGAAACTTAAATAAAAAGATTATTTTAATTTTATAAATTATAATATGAATAAACATATTATAGTTAATATTATTTTATATTTATTGTTAATCTGGTATTATTTATATTTATATTGGTATTATGAAAAAGATCATATTCTATACACTATAAACTGTTTATTAAATAACTCCAAAAATACATCAGGATTACCTACTAATAATTATATGATTACAAAAATACATACATTAATTAATAATCTACCTAAAAGAAATTATACTTTAATTGATTTTGGTTGCGGTGATGGTGATTTTATTAATCAAATTTATAAATGTAATAATATATTAAAAGTTATTGGTATTGAATTAAATTCTAATCAAGCAAATCAAACTAAAAAAAGATTTTCTAAAATAAATTCTATTGAAATTAAAAATATGGATATGACTAATTATATATTTCAACCAATACCAACTATATTATATATGTATGAACCATTATGGGATTTAACAGAATACAATGCATTACCTATATATCATAAAGTAATGAAAAATATATCAAATTTGACAACTCCATGTTATATTATATATGTAAGTGGTATTATACCCAAATTAGATAAATCATTTTTTAAATTATATCAATTTAAAATGTTATATCATTCACAAATTCCTCGTTTTATTGGAATAAATTTAAATCATATTTATTTATTTGAACATAATTAAATTAATCTTCTTCTCCAAAATTAAATAAATCAGAATCTTCTGAATTTGTTATAGCTTTACCTTCAATTAATTTAATTGGACTACTTATTTTTTTATAGGTTAAAATATTTTGTTCACTTGAATTAGATATTTTTAATGGTTGTTCAAAATAAATATTAATATCTGTATCATCATATTCAACAAAATATCCTTCATCCTCTAATTTTTTTTCTAATTTTTTACGATAAGATCTTATAATTTGTTCTATAATTAAATCATGTGCATCAGCTATAATTGTTTCATCTCTTTTTGTTGAATATCTAACATAAATATTATTATCAGAATCAATTTCATATTCATCATTATTTTCTGCATCAAATATTTTATCTTTAATAGATAGATAAACACGTTTAACTAAAATAGTTGTTTTGTGCTCTACATATCTTTCAACTCTTTCATTTATTTTTTTAGACATTTTATATTTAATATATATTGATATAACTATATATATTAAAGATTTCATTTTTTATACACTAGGAATAAATTCCCAATTTAAATGATCACATATTTGTTTCCATGTACTATCTACCTCTTGTAATTTTTCTCTATTTTTTAATAAAGGAAAATATATTAAATAATCATCTAATTCTAATAATTCAAAGAATTTGTGCATTAAATAATTATAATTTAAACAACTCTTTCTATTTTTAGGTTTATATAATTCAAATGGTTCTTGAATTTCTTCAAACATCATATCTATTTTATGTTCTGCTTCACGAGAAATAGTAATTGGTAATTTACATGTTAAGAAACATATAATATGTGTAATATGTTCATAATATTTATTATGACCTAATTTTTTGAGAATATCTCTCATTACTTTATGATTTATACTATCATTATCTAATCTTAATTTTTTAATTTCGTTTTTAATTTCTTCATAGATTTCATTTGGTATATCAATTGTTTCTTTAGCTTGGAATTGATTAATTCTTTCATTAAGATGATTTTTTCTTTTATACGCTGTATAATTTTTACTTATTTGTATAGGTTCTTTGTAATTTGGTTTATCAGTATCTAATAATATATCATTAGAACGCCCACATGATGTACATACAATTAAACCATCATGTTGATGCACTGTCATTTCTGTTTTACATTCAGGGCACTCTAATATTGTTTTATGAGATAATTTATTAGTTGTTTGATTAGTAATTTTTAAATAATCATTTAATAATGTAGCTTTATTGGAGGTTAAAGAACTACTATCATAATAATTATTTAGAATATCAATTGTATTATAAAAATAATCTAATTCATTATTATTTGTATTTATTTCATTAATATTTTTTGTAAGCATTTCTATTTTTTCTTCAAATAATTTTTTTTTATTTGAAGATTCTATACTTGGTTCATTATTAAATTTTTCTATTTCTTTTTTATATTTTTCTATTTTTGCTTCCCATTTACTAACATTATTATGATTAGAATTAAAATTATCCATCATTTTTTGATGACATATATCAACAGTATCTTGAATATTAGCTTGCTTTTTTCTATTTTTATTATTTACAAAAGATGAATATTTTGTAGTTTTTTCTTTAAATGTTGACATATACAATATATTATATAAAATATTTAAGTAATAAAAAAAATATATATACGTTTATAATATGAGCCTTAATACTCCAAATTCATCATTTAAAACTCCATCATTTAAAACACCATCAATATTTAATACACCAATGTCGTCAGTTACTGATTCATCGACTGTTATTGTTAATTCTGCAATTAATAATTTAAATTTACCATATTATCAAAAACAAAAAGTATCAAAAAGTATTTATACCAAAATATTAATTTTTATAG
>Ga0214923_10002082_pt1 | contig 27287 bp, 39 predicted proteins | sample LL1510_MetaG_FD_177993 | JGI IMG/M metagenome (GOLD analysis project Ga0214923, IMG submission 177993) | Freshwater microbial communities from Lake Lanier, Atlanta, Georgia, United States - LL-1510 | ecosystem: Environmental > Aquatic > Freshwater > Lake | place: USA: Georgia | collected...
CCGTCACCAATGAAAGGAAAGACTCCGTCACCAATGAAAGGAAAGACTCCGTCACCAATGAAAGGAAAGACTCCGTCACCAATGAAAGGAAAGACTCCGTCACCAATGAAAGGAAAGACTCCGTCACCAATGAAAGGAAAGACTCCGTCACCAATGAAAGGAAAGACTCCGTCACAAGAAAATTTACCTACTGCAGAAGCTATTTCCAATTTATATAATTTAATTTTTTGTCCACCACAAGTGCAAGTATGCACCCCGCCCACCGCAGATCAAATTTCAAAGTTGTATGATATGTTATTTAAGGAAGAAAAAAAAGAAGCCGAAGAGGAGTATGATCCGACTTTTTTTTGGAAAGGAATGATTACCGAACAAGACCAGAAAAAAGTCATCGATGTTATTTACGATAATCCAATAGATAAATTAACCGTAGACATGGTTTTCTATAAAAGTAATGCGAAAAGACGACCTTCAGTTGAAAATTTTATTAAAAGAATTTTGTGTAAAAGGTTTCAAAATATAGATAAAAATATAGCTTTACAAGATATAAAATAAATTGAAATTATATACTAAATCGCTTTTTATTAAAAAAATATGGACAAAAACTTCGCTAGATTCGGTAGAGATATTAAAAATTACGTATTGGAATTCTACCAAGAAATGCTTTTTCGGGATGTTTTAGATGAGATTCGATCCGGATACCGACGCGATTCTTATTATGTTCAAAATGGATATACTTATCTATACAAACGGCATATTTCTTCTGTTCATATGCAAAATATTTATATAACAACAATGAATCGTATGAATAGACAAAACGACTGGGATACAATTATTAAAATAAGGGAACCATCACATTAGCCCATTGGATGATAAATTACAATGGTAATCCAAAAAGTTTTTTATTAATAAACGGATGCTTATACTTTTGTGCTTAATTGTTATAATAATTTTAATAATTTTTTTGTACTTATTATCCAAAACATCCTCCGATCATATTAATGAATACTTCCCTATTGAACCTGTTATAATAGTACCTTATGGTGAACTAGATGTAAATCAAGAACGTAAAAAGCAATATAATAAGTTTATTGATCACTTTAGGAAATTAAAAAATCATCCCATGATTTTCATAGCAGAACAAAAATTTCCGATATCGCATGGTTTTAATAAGGGTAAGCTTTTAAATTCCACTACAGATTACCTTCTTAATAAAGGAATAATATCGACACATTCTTTTATAATCTTCCATGATATCGATATGTTACCTGATACTGAAATGTTAAAAAAATATTATTGCGGTTTTAAAAATACAGTCTTCAATTTATTACCAATAACAGACGTATTTATGAAAATATATGGAATAAATAATTATCCTATGTGTGGGGGCATTTTTTCGACAAATGTTGGGGATTTTATATCTGTAAATGGTTTTCCGAATTTGTGGAATTGGGGTGGTGAGGATGTCGAGTTATCAAATAGATATATAAAAAATAAGTTCAGATTTCTCAAAAATAATAGGGGTACATTTACAAGTACGGATGAGTATAGAAATGATAAAAAACAAAATTGGATAATGACTCATAAAAATACGAATAGAACATTTGATCCACTTCTTAGAACTGGTTTTTCCGATGTTTACAACACGTATAAGATAATAAAAGTAAAAGATATAGACAAATCAATAAAATTAATTCAACTAGATATAAGTTAGAAAACTCCTGCATGTCGTGCACCAGTTGACAAATTCCTCTTCGGAAATTCTCTTTCTTGCCACATTTCTCTATTTCGTTTACGCATCAAAGATTCCATCATATCATTTCTAAAATACATATTATTTTCAAGGTAATATTTTTCTGCAAGAGGTCTTGTGTCATTCAGAGATAGTTTTTGTTCTCGCATTTGACCATAATCATCTCCAAATGGAGTTACACATGAATCAATTTTGCTTCGAATTATATAGTTTGGCATGCGTACGGAACTAACATCATCATAAAAATATCTTTGTTGTCCGAGTATAGGATCAAGGTAAGATCGATCGTCGGAACCATACCCGGAAAATCTGGGATCATATACATTGTATATATTCGGTGTCTCTATATTATTTTCAACTGGTCTCTTAATAATAGGATATGGTGAACATGGTTTTTTTGTATCTGGAACAATCGGTTCGTAATTTTCATGTATATCTTCATAAGTTTGTTTTTCCCCAAATATAGTATTTCCGTTATCTAGATACTGTCGAGTATTTCCGAATTGTGGTGTTTCGCTAATTCCAATATTTGAATTTATAGGTTGATAATCGTCTGGGATTGTATAAACGCCAGGTTGTATGTCTTGAATAAGTCGATTCGGTATAGGCCATTCTTGATCCAAATTTTCTCTTTGTTCATTTGGTAATGTATCGACAAGTTGTTTTATTGTATAACCAGATAAAGTAGGATACTGATATTTTCTGGTATTTAATTTATTAATGGTACTCATTGGAGTATCTCTCCAATATTCAAATTCTTGGGGTCTAGAAACAATAATAGGTGCTATTTTTGTTCTTGGATGCGCAGAACCTGCGAGATTTTTATTCCAAGAAGTTGGATCATTTTTCTGCGACTGTCCAGGTTCAATGGGATAATCTTGATTGGTGCAAAAACGATTTGCGTACATTACGGTGAGTCCGTCTTCGGGTTTGATAAATGGATCTTCCTTTATACAACTCATATTTTTATTCTCTCTGTTAAAAAAATTAAATTTGTCAATAAATGGAAAATGATGAGAATAACAAAAAAAGTTTCCTTGAATTGTTGGATGACAAGGAATTTTGCGATACATTAGCTGAACAGACAAAAAAAAATATAATAGATTATCTTATAAGTAATCCAGATATAAATATAAGTTTTATCCCAGATGATATTGAAAGAGAAATATATGACTTGATATTATCTATATTGATAAAATTTATCAATAAGTAATAAATGATTGTTCGCGATATACTATATGTTATAATTATTGTCTTATTTCTTCTCCTACTGTATTTTTTTATACAATCCAGAATTAACAGTGTTGATCACTATCAGAAATTTTATGATCCCAAAATCGATGACCTTAGGAATAAACTAAAAAAAGCTATACCAGAAATAAAAGATATTGATATATATGGAAGTAACAAGTCATTTACAATTAATAAAAAACATATACATCTTTGTTTAAGAAACAAAAAGGGAGAATACTATAATGACAATATGTTGATATATGTACTATTACATGAACTGGCACATGTTCTTTGTGACGAAGTTGGACATACTGATAAATTTAAAAATATTTTTACTGAACTACTCATTCGAGCAAGTAAAGCGGGTTTATATGATCGTTCTATACCGCCGGAAGATAATTATTGTGAATAATATCCATTATCGCTGGCTCATTCGCTTTTTTGTAAGTTTGATGAACAGGTAGTAAATTGTTTTTCTTTGTCAGACAATATGGAGTTTGCATTAGATTTTTTAAGAACGAAACATACGGAGATTTTGAAATTTCGTGAAGTGGATGAATAACTTGGTTACGATCCATTATTAAATGTAATTAATGCTCAGTGGTGTTCGATTTTGGTGAATGATAAAATCAATCAAATTACCCCATCTATAAATAATTTGATTGATTTTATAAAACAATGTGATGTTAATCATTTCTTAACTCCCGAATTATTTTTAACTTACATAAATGGACTTCAAAAAGACTGTTAACACTTACAAACAAAATAAAAATGTTTGTTTATTTTCTTAAATATGCTTTATAAGCTTCTGTATTGAAGACCGCATTTGCAAAGACATATGGAATAGTTAATAGAATAGCTAAGAGCATATGGATGATCAACTCAGAAGTTGATCTAGAAACTTTAACAGCCATATTTATACCGAAATATAAGAAAAAAATTTCGAGTATTAATAAAATTATAGCTATGGTTACCTTTAATGTTTTGTTTTGATTTTTATGTTTTTTTCCATAGAACTCTGGAGGTACTATAACTCTTTTATTATGATATAATGAATACCGAAGTGGATTGGATATATCTCTATCTTGTTCGTAACTTTCATTATTGTCATTCGAAGCATCGTTTTTTAATGCATTTGATAATACAATTAAACTTAAGATCATTTATTGTATATGAAAAAAATTATCTTTCGAATTGCATAAACAAACGATAGATGAAACCAAACGACAATACCAAACGTGCAGAAAAATTAAAAGAAGAGATCATATCAAAATCAGGATCAGATGGTTCTAGTTCATAAATACTTTTTCTCCTATATGGTTCTCTACACATAGGACAACAATCTGAGAGAGATGGACTCCTTCGAATTTTTGTAAAACATTCTTCACATATTTCTTTCTTGCATTGAGTACATTTTTTTAAAATCGTATTTTGTTTATTTATTTTTTGATAACAAATTGGACATTCCATATTTTCGTAATTTATTAAGGCTGAGAATTCGTTAATACTTTGTCTTTTTTATTATTACTAGAACTCGTTTTAACTTGCTTAATCAAGGGAACTTGAATCGGTTCGGGTTCTTGGATTTTTTCGGGTAACTCAACATTTGATAATTTTGCAAGTTTATCAACTAATTCTCTTAAGTCCTGAACTTCACTTTCTAGTGCGCTAAGTCTCTCGTTTTGGAGAAGGAACAATTTACTCGGATGTGGTTGTATATATGCCATTATTTTTTATTATATGCTTGTCGTTAAATTAATTTCTCCATTCTTCCACACAAAAATTTCAATCGTACCATCCCAAACTCTTGGGTAGTTCTCGAGAGATATACTTTTCCACATACTTTCTGTTTTTCGGATTTGCCAAGTAGGGTTGTGAATACTTATCACAAACGGCACAAACTCTTTCTCCCGTTTCTTCATAAATATATTTCTTCTCTGACCACAAAGTTCCACAATTGCATCTTACCCCATCTGAGGGATAATGGACAATTTTTTGTTTGATTTGTTCCCAGTTTTCTTTACATCTTTTATAATATTCTTCTTTCCAGTTTCTACAGATATGATTATATGTATCTTCTATTATTTTCAAAATAATCCCATACTCTTCCAGTAGAAATTTTCCCAACCTAGTTTCTCTTAATTTTCTACTGGAAGTTCCAATATCCTCATCTAAATCGAACCATATTCCCAAATTAACTAATCTCTTTATATCCTCTCGTCGTTCTCGATATCGTGATCCTATATAATTACAACCCGTGCATCCAGAAAAATTCAGACTTTCATCTTCTAATTTATCTCCAAAATTTAGTAAGCAAAATATTTTTATCTTAATTAGAACAAAAAAAAACAATTTACAATCGATGTTCGATCAGCTTTACATGTTCCAAAACTCCTCCATATGTTCTTGGTTTTTTTGGGAACAATTTAATTTTAGTACTTCGAAGTTCTTTAAATCCGATTTTTTTTTTGAGTTGTTTTTCGGAACATTTATTCCTTGGTGTCATACACCACGCAGCTATAATTCGAAATTTTTCTCATACAGGTCGGTTGTTTTCCTGAACGGTAACAGTTATATACCAGGTATTTGTCCTCTACATTCTTGTTCGGATAAATAGTAATTTGGATTATCTTGAGATACTGTGCTTTTAGTACTATAATATGTAGGAACATATTGACAACTAAAATTACTTGGATTATATTGATATATACCCGTCCTCTGTATGCATTGAGGACTACAAAATTTTGTGGTACAACCGGTTTGGGGATTACAAGTTCCAATTATCGACCAATTTGTACATGGTTGATTTCCACAACTGGAATCAGGAAAACCATAACAATATACGGGACAAAATTTATTTATATAATTATAAATTTGGTTCACATAGTTCCAATATATAGTATTGGAATCCGAAGTATAGGTCGATAAAAATGAGTCTACTGTGGATTTTAGAAAATTACTATATGAAACTGTATACGGACTCCCCGCCGCATACAAATTAATAAGATTTAATAGATTTAAAAAAATATAGTACAAATTAGCTGCGATTTGCGAAAGTGATAGCGGATAATGTGAGTCTGAAATTTTACCCGGTGCTAAAACAGGAGCAAACGATAATAAATAAGATAGATCATTGGATATATTTGCATGTACAACTTGGGGATCTGCATTTGGATCCAGAATATAGGTTTTGTTCGAAAAATATGTGATCAAATTACTTATAAAAAATGAAATCTGAATATGGGAAAGATAATTTGCCATAACCATATAATAAGCATATTCGTCATCAAGGTCATCGCTCCCTGTCTCACCATTAATTAAATGGAGCAGGGTAACTTGTATGTGTTCATATAATGTTTTGAAATCATTTATAAAACTAGTTACATTATATTGTCCTAAACGTGCATATGCATAATCTTTAATCACGATTTTAAACAATCTCATAGCAGTACAAATATCATTTAAATCTGAAGCTTCGGCAGGACTCGGTCCTGCGCAAGAATATCCACCGTTATCATTAAAGACAAAATTAAATGATGGATTATCAAGGGGATAATCTTTATCGATATTGTTTATAACATAATTTGGATCATAATCCGGATTTAATATGTATGCTGTATTTGTAATATTCGTTTTATACTGAATGGCTAGTGAACCAGATACACCCATTTATATTATGTAAATAGATTTTTTTTTAAGGGATTCGTAAATAAATTACATTATTACATTTAAACTCAAAATTGTCATTAGATCGAACGAATCAAATCCTTTTGGAAATCTCAAGATCCATTGTTTTTGAAATCATTTTCCTTTATTCAATATGAATTAAAGACTTCAAATCTACTATAAAATGAACGATTTTGAAAATTTTATTAAGAATCTAATCTTAAAAACTAGATTAGATTCTAAATATATAAAAATGATCATGGCTGATGAGAACATTAAATTGTTCAAAGAAGCTTTTACACATTTTTCAAGTAACAATAAAATTAATTATGAAGTCTACGAACAATTGGGTGATATAACAGTAAATAAATTTCTGGTATGGTATTTTCACTCGAGGTTTCCTATACTACATACCACCCTTGGTGTAAAAATAGTTGCAAGACTTAGGATCAATTACGGTTCCAAACAATTCTTAGCATCTATTGCTGAGAAACTAGGTTTTTGGGATTATATTATATTATCTTCAAATGAACTTATTCCATCTTCAAAAAAGTTATCTATTTTGGAAGATGTGTTTGAAGCTTTTATTGGTGTAACAGAATATATTATTGATAAAAAAATACACATCGGTCTAGGGTATATCTCATGCTATAGATTATTGTCAAGTATTTTTGATTCAATTCCCATTGATTTTAGTTATGAAAATCTATTTGATGCTAAAACAAGACTGAAAGAAATTTTTGACATTAACAGGGATGTTCTTGGTGTTCAAAAGTTTGAACACGAAAAAACAACAAATACTATTATTATCTCTCGATTGATTAATGGTACCGAAGTTGTAATGGCTAAAGAGTCGAGTTCTATAAACAAAGCTGATGCAGAACAAAAAGCTTCCGAAGAAGCTTTACGAGTGTTAAAGTCTCAAGGTTTTGTGAAACAAATGCCGGAAGAATATAATATTTTACTATCGAAGATTCTCAAAAAATAATTCGAGATGTTCTACTTCCAAATTATCTCCTATGGGTAGTATTTGATAACTACAGTACGATTTAATCTCAAAAATTATACTTTTCATAAATGAAATATAATTCTCATACTTACACATTTCATCATATAAACTTGGTTTATTTTTTTTATCTGTTATAAATGGTTCATTTTCGTTGTACTCATCTTCAAACAAATAAAACTCGTTTTTATGCTTTTCACTATCTATATCATCAGAAGCTCTATCTTTTTTTTTTTCTCGCGTACTCATTTATTGGTTTATGATATGCGTTGAGTTTTTTAACTAGACCATCCTCTTTTGATTTGTTCCACATAAGTTGGACTGGAATTGTATTTTTGACAATGGGGTACGGTGTAGTTTCCATTATTAAGATGGGAATTACACGATTCACATTCCATTGCATCCATACCTTTTTCATAATTTTCCTTGACTTGTGATTGATAAGTTGGACTGGAATTATATTTTTGACAATGGGGTACGGTGTAGTTTCCATTATTAAGATCGGAGTTACACGATTCACAAGTTGTATTGTTATTCGCATACATTGTATTCATTGCATCCGAATACTTCTCTAACTTTTCTGGTGTGGACAGTGAACGTTGCATGCCAGGCAAAAGTCCTCCGAAAGTAAAATTTTCTTTTATAGGAAAACGAATATTCATAGTTGAGTCAGTGTTCAAACATCTCGGAACAGATAACTTTGAAAAATCACATGAACCAAAATATGTAGATGCGCCATTTGCATCACTTCCATCGTCATCATCTCCAAAACCTTCGTATATAAAGTTAGGGTCATACTCTTGGAAAGGATCTTCATCACTTGAATATCTATTACATGGAGCTCTACATGGAATTTGGTCTAAAGTTCTGTAACATGATCCACTCATTTATTCAAACAATTTTTTAGTTTTTTCTCCATTTTTTGTTGATCTTTCATATGTTGTATATGGAGTTTTGTAAATGAATATAGTATTTTAAGAAGTACATTTGGAAAGCCATCTAGTTCGAAAATAAGTTCACCATTACTATATTTACCTCCAAATGGTATTATTTCTCTAACTATATCAGATTTTTTTTCATCATCATTTAGTTCAAAATATCTTATCAATGCATATATTTTGTTTCTCCCATCTTGATCTAGATTTTGATTTATCCATTTTGCTAATCGTGTCTTTTCAATAGTTTCCAGATCTTTTTTATCTTTTACATCTGATAATAGTGTGTCGTATAAAGGAAACGTGTTCATTTATTAATGTACCCCATCTATTTTATATCGACTGCAGTATTTTTTACAATCTAAAAATCTATCTGTATTTATTTTATGACATTTCTCTATACAACACTCTTCTATTTGTCTCTTCTTTTGAGTCGCACATTCTTTTATAATTATATTATCCCAGCATTTTTCTTTTACAATACATTCAGGAACTATATTTTTAAATTCGTCTGGATAAATTCGGTTGCAAGTCGCATTACATATTGATTTAACTTTTGACATATATGGGGATTGTTTTGGAGTATCCGATAGACATACATTATAACAACAGTTATAAATGTCAGACAAATCGTTTGATTGTTGTCGACACAGTGAAAAATAATCATTCATCTCTTTTTATTAAAATATAAAATTAATAAGACCCCGATTATAAAAACAATAAAAGCAACTATAATCGCAATAGTAATCTTCTTCTTTTTTTTCGAATCATCCGAAATCACCCCAGTTGCACTACTAGTAGCGTTTACACCACTCGATCCGGTTTTCATACCAGTAATACCATTTTTACCATTTTTACCAGTTGTACCGGTTGTACCGGTTGTACCGGTTGCAATTTTTTCCGAACCACCTGGGTAAATAGAACTTAACCATTTTTTATCCATATCTGATAAAGTGAAATTAGCCCTAGTGCCTCTACAATTTGTTGTTAACTCTGGTGGATAGTGGTATAACATTATCGACTTTGGATCAAAGTCAGAACCATTTGTGGAATCTATACTGTACTTTTTAATAATATTTGTATAAGTCTGTTCAGGAGTCCAAGGTGGTTCCTGAGTCTGTGTCCAAGCCAAGACAGCACATTTATTCCATTGTATTTGTGCACCTCTGGGATTCTGATGTTCATGTACCATACCCAATACGTGACAAAATTCATGTATAAATGTTGCGCAATCCAACCAAGAAAACCATGTTGTTGGCTTGGTTTTATCTGTTTCGGAAAATACAGTTTTTCCAACGAGAGATGCAGAACCACCCGCTTCAGTATCGAACAATACTCTAACATCACCATCCGAATCCACCCAATTAAATTTTACACTTACCACTGGCTGTAATCGATTTTTAATAACGTACTTTAGAGCACCAATTGGATCGTAATTATCACCAGCAAATTTATCACGAACTATCTTTTCAATTGGATCAACTTTTTCACCAGGAGATAAATTACTTGTTATTACATCTATATTATACCATTGTGGGTATCTTTCATTAGTATCTGGTAAATCTAAAAAAGATACATTTATTACATCTCCAGGAGACCATAAACTTTTTGTCTGAAATACGGCTTTTTGCACATTTGGCATTGAAACGATTTGAGTATGTGTATCTAAATTAGCATGGAAACGCTCTATACACATAGGTAATTGATGGATTTCTGTTTTTGTTAGAGACATTTTATTAAATTGAAATAATAAAATCATTTGCTGAAACTTTGAAAAATATGTTAATTATCCCTATAACATTCGAATTTTTACCAACTTTTGATTTTTGCGATGATGAGTTTTCAGATCTAATTCTGAATAAAATTAAAGATACTTATAAATTTAAATGTACTAAAAAATATGGTTATATACTTTCAGTGATAAGTATAGAAAAAATTAGAAAGAAATATATATCTATTTACAATGGAAATGTAATTATAGACTGTGATATCCTTGTAGATAACATATTACCAAAAATAGGTGAGATTTATACTGCGGAAATTAAAAATATATATTTACAAGGTCTCATACTATTACTAAAAAAATGCATCCGTGTATTTGTTCCTATCGAAAATAAAAAATTAGATTTTCAAGTTGGATCAAACTTAAATTTTCTATGTTCTCAAGTTCGGTTTAGGAAAGGATCTTGGGATTGTATTGGAAAATTGATAGATTAGAATCCCATGTACTTCAATTTTTTTTCCAAAAAAATTTCCAAATTATTTAATTCAGTATAAGGTACTTCAATTAATTTTATACCCAATTCTTTGCATCTGATGCGTTTCATTTCATCTCTATACTTCTGATTGTAAAATGCTTCTTTATTTCTGTGAAAAAAAGGAGTGTATCTGTAGTGTTGGATCCCTTGAAATTCGACCGCTAATTGAAGTTCGTGATTGTAACAGTCGAGTTCTAGATTATATCTCGAACCTGTAACTGTATTAACCATAAAATCTGGTCTTGCTTTTGGAAAAGATTTCTCAAAATAATCTTCAAGAAATTTTCTAGTTCGTGTTTCTCCAACACTATCTTTTTTAGGTTCTCTATATATGTGAGATGACCCCTTTGAAATTAAGGGGTCATAATAATAATCTTCTGACCATGTTCCTTTTTTTTTAATTCTGAAAAAAGCAAGGATGATTATAACGATTATAGAAAGTACAACTAAAATTTCGAGTAAATGATCATTAATCCAACGGAACATTTTTATCCTTTTATCATATTATCTAAAATATACAAACCAATTACGAATATAACTGATTTTACTATAGTTAAAACCCATGTGAAATTTTCGAGTGATGGGATTACACCAAGTATAATTTTATCGAACAAAGAAATACTGACAAATGTAAATAATAAAGCTGTAAAAATATATTTTTTAATTGATCGTCTATTTTCTTTCGTTGCCGTTACTTCAGAACCAACTCTAAGTAATGGAGCTATTTTTGCATATTCAGTTGGATTCATCTGGTGATTTTGAACTGGTAAATCATCTATTCTTTCACTGGTATATTGCATTTGCCTTTGCATTGGTTGCATGTGTTGTTGATTCATTTCTTTGATTTCAGCAGTTTTTAATTAATTTTGTGGAATTAAAATAAATGAAAACTGTATATAATGGTATATAAAAAAATTTTTTTTATTTGTAATAAATGGGTACATTATATAATGGAATAGGATTAAATACAACGGAATCTATAGGAAATAGATCTTTAAGTAATACATTGCAACTAAAGGGTTATGCATTTCTAAAAAATAACGATCCCGCAAACACATCACATCTGATTTATGACAAATCTGCAGTTACTTTTCAAAATCAACAGAGCGCATTAGTACAGCCAGTTTTACTAAACTTACCAGCTGGAGCTAGTATATCCAGGATTTATATAAAAAATTTATCTTGGGGTGTAAATCCCAATAGAAGTTGGGTATCGACCACATTACCAAATAGTTTGAGTGTTGTATCTGCAAATAGTTCGGGAGGTACTGGTGTAGTAACTTATTTAGCTAATATACCAGCTGCAAATCCAAATGTAAATCCAAATTCACCTGAAATAAATACAGGATACGGATCTCAACTTATTTCTGCAAATATTGATATAACAAGTGGATATAAACATGCATCATTAGTAAATGTCGGTGCAGATAATATACTAACAATCAGTTCCAATGTAGCTCCAGCTTTGACCGAAGTTATAGTCGAAGTTGTAATTTTATTGGTTTTCAGATAAAAACATACAATTAATTTTTTATTTATTTCTATAATAAATATAAATGGGTTCATTATACAATGGTATAGGATTAAATAGTGTCAATTCCGTCAGGAATGTTCCAAATAGCAAAAATACATTTCAGGTTTCAGGAATAGCTCTCGTTCGAAGCGGTGACGTTTTGGGAACTAATCATATTATCTATGAAAAGACACTCGCTTCATTTCGAAACGAACGAAATGCAAAAATAAGTTATATTCCCTTAAAACTTCCCGTGAATGCTTCAATAGAAAAAATATACGTCAAAAATATATCTAATGGTAAGGCTAATTATGTTTTAAGTCCTACTGTAGTTCCGACTCTGGTTTCACAAGATCCGGCAACTTCGCCTAATTGGGATATAATTGCATATAATGTAGCAACAAATGGTCTTTCTATCACTTATCTGTCAACAAGTGATACCAATGTGAATAACGGTGTGGTTTCAAATCCCATATCTTCAAATAGTAATGTATCGGTTACATCTGCATTTCAGAATGTTGTTCTTGTTAACAATGGAGCAACTGTAAATTTAATTGTTAATAGCTCTGCCGTACCTACACCACCCGTAGGTATACCTGCACAGCAAGTCGCTTTGGTTGAGATTGTGTTTGTCGTCACCGTTCCTTAAAAGATACGGCTAAAATGTTTATTATTTGTCTAAAATAATAAATGGTTTTATATAATAAAACTACATCCATTAGGAGTTATTCTGATAAAATTTTCTCTCCTTTTTGGGATATAAGACTACATAATAAACATAATAAAGATACATGATTATTGGATATAACGATATTACTTATCTTTCTGGTACAATAGATAATAATATTAATAAAATACTGCTTATCTAAGTACTCCATCTTTATTTAACAATAGTGAAGTTACACTTGGCCTTGATAAATACAGCCGATCGATCCTCTCAGTTCTCATATCACTGGCTTCATAGTCTCCCGTGCTCACATTTCACTCTACATTTCTTGCATTTCGGTTCATTTTGTTGGAATAACCGATAGGATTGACACTTGAAGAAATCGGTGAGTTAACACTCGACTGTTAATATTGTCTGAGTGTATCGACTGGTAATTAACTTTATTTTCTTAACAGTGAGTCTGAGTCTTCTTAAACTGCTCATTCCAAGTGTGTTTTATATAGAATATTTACAGAACAAAATTTCGATTTGATTTATTAATAGATAAACTTATTCTGTATGTACTCCCAACAATTATCCTTTAAAACCGAAGATTAGTCAATTAGCACCATTTTCGCAAAAATTAAATATTGAAAAAATTACAGACATGTAATGTTCATGGATTTGAACAAAGTCGATATACATGTTTTGTATAGATGACTTTGAGGAATTTTCAAGGAACTTAACTAGAGATATTTTTTACAGATTGGAGTCTTTTTTTGATCTATCGAATCAGAGGTTTTTCATATTTGATGACTGTGCATAGAATTTTTTAAATTGATTTCTTATTATCGATTTAATTATTTTTAAAACTCCTCTTATGATTGATGAATTGCCTTGGGTCATTCAGAAACAAATCTTGGCATTTGATGTGAAGCATGATTTACATAAAGATTTGTTGAAACAAGTCAGATTTTATCATGAAATTAAAAATTTACATATTCCAAATAAATACTTTCTTACATTTTTAAGAGACTGTATTAGGTACTCAAATCTGGAAGAAGAAAAAGATATTGAGTGGTACACTTGGATTCTTTTAAAAATATTTAAAGGAGAAAGACCATGGAGATATGTTGATCCAAACTATATTGTCTTGATATCATTTTTAAAAATGTGTCATAAAAGAAGATTTACAAATTATCGAAGATATGGGGTTTCTATATTGTCTATAGTAAATACTTGTCTACATTTGTTATGAGACCTTATGTCACTATTTTTGGCAATTCGATCGTTTTGAAAACTTTTTTAATTTCCGCGGGAGAAGGTAATCCTTTTAATTCACCCCATTCTTCTATACTTTGGGGGAAATATTGTGCGTCTTTATAACCATGTAAAATTAAGCCTTTTTTCTCGAAATATACTAATGCTCTGGATGGATGTATAACAAATTTTCTCCAGTCTAAATGGATCGAATACATTTCTTCACAGAAAAGGAAGAGTTTTTGACACAAATCAATATAAGAATCAAACCTAGATGTTTTTATCTTTTTTAATAACTTGGGGTATATACTATTTGGATCAAAAATATCAAGCATACTTTTTAAAGATGTTAGGAGTGTAATAAAATCGAGAATTTGATACATCGGTTGAGCTCTACTAGTTAATCCGAAATCAATGAATCCAAGTGTCTTCCCATCTTTTAATACAACTACATTTTGAATATGCATATCTCCATGAAGATATGGTTTATTGTATTTCAACAAATACTTTTTTTTAAAAAGACATTTTAATCCTTCCAGCAATTCGATGGAGTTTAATTCCAAGTGTTTTTTTTCAACCAACCAACCATAGATAGTACTATCTATGGGTTCCATTAGAGCCTGAACCCATTTTAGTTTTGTTTTATGGAGTTCAAATTCTCTGTTTTTAAAATCGATGATTTGTGGACTCATATTATATTCAGCAAAATCTTTTTGAATCCTAAATTCATGAATTGCACCTGGTTCGGAACGCAAAAGCTTTAGTGCAAATTTTTCAGATTTTTTGTTCTCTACTTTTAGCACCAAACCATAAGAACCTCTTCCATACACTCCCTTGATTGTATAATCTTTATCGGGAAAAAGAATATGTTGTATTTCAGTATTTGTAATTGATATATTTTTTTTACCTAATACACTCTCAACAAAAAAATCGATGCTTTCTTTGTTCATTTATTAAAAACAAATTTAAAAACAATAAACATGACATTTCAAAAAACAAAATATCGAGATGACAAAATATTGTTAAAAATAGTAAACGATAACCGAGAAATTTATGAACCGCTAACAAGAAAAATAGGTGGAGTTTGGAGTTTTACTCTAAATGGTTGGTTGTTCGACATGGTACATGAATCTAGTGTAAATAATTTCATTACCACTCAAGTTGAAACGGAGATAGAAGAAAAGAACGAAGAGAACGGAGATTATACTCATTACGCTCGTGAACCATCATGTTTTGGTAATACACCTAATACCGTTTCGAGTGAGTCGTCAGATAGCGAATTATATAATATTGTACAAGAGTTAATTGACCGTGTTTCAGACCTCGAAAAGATCACCCAAGATTTGAATAATAAATTAAAAAAGATAAAGTAATTTAATATCATCCCATGTAGAATTAAAATGTCTTATTCTACATGGGATGATTATGGAAACTCCGATAATGTGCAACAAAGCAGAAATGAAGAAGAAAAGTTGATCGAAATCGTAAGTGCGCAACACAAGAAAAAAATACTTTCAGAATGGGAATTTTGTATCATTTTGGTTTATGGAAAATGGTGTGGTCCATGTAAAGTTTTCAAACCCAAGTTTTATGAATACTCCAAAAGAAATGCTGGATATGCTTATTTTGCAATCGAAAATGTGGAACTTGGATTGACCCAAGGTGTGAATGCAGTTCCAACTATTGCTGTATATCAGAGAGGTCAGTTAATTAAACTAATTAAGGGTGGTATTTTGGAAGATCTGTCTCCATATATTGATCAAGCGAAAAGAAAATCAAGATAATCAAAAATTTATTAAACTAATTATCTCGTATAATAAATGACTTCTATGCAACCTGTAAATATATCTTATTTGAAAGAAAGTGAGAGTTGTTATGATACATGGTGTGAACCAATCGAATACCAAAAAAAATCGGTCATGAGTAGACTTATGAGAATTTCCCCACTTACGGCTTTTTTAGCACAAAAAGCCAAATTAGATACGACACTAGATCAAGAAAATTTTAATGGAACTATATTTGCATGTTATTTTGAATACTGTCAAAAAAATCATGAGTTTTTTAAAAATATAAATTATCTGCAGGCAAAAGAAATTATACTTTCCAGTATGCTTCCGAACAAAATGTACATAAGAGATCTGACCGAAGAAGAAATGATCCCTTCAATGAATAGATATACATACATAGATATATATCAAACTGAAGGTGATGTTTTCGTTAATGGAAACGTAAAAATATTACGCTCTGATATCAATTGTTCAAATGGTGTTATACATGTTACAAATGGTTTAATTCCAGATATTTGATTAACTTCATTAACGGGTGAGTCACTTAAACTGATTAATTTTTTTTATCCAGTAATCGCTATATATTTTATTTATGTTATAAGTATGTTTACTACTAATTATTTGAGCTTTCCATTTCTTTAGATTATCCGAGGTTATTTCATCCCAATCTTTAACTATGACAACTGGTAGATCAATAAAAAGTTCATGTAGTACAGTGCTTTGTAATATGGGAATTACATTTAATATCAGAAATAGGTTGTCGAGGTATATCCATCAAGTCACAATTTGATACTCGGTTTCCGAGTTCTGAGTCAGTTTTCATAATATTATAATGTTCCGAGTCTTTTTGAGGAATTCGGATATTTTTGGGAGATACTACTTTTAATAACTCTCTAGAGGTTCTTAAAACGATGTACAATCCCTTTTTAGGTGAATACTCCCTAAGGATTTTGTTAATATAATCCTTGTCTGTTGGATTCGTTGTTTGATATCCATTTGGGTAAGATTTATTTTTCTGATTATATATCTCCAACAATTTTTTCTGTTGTTCAGGGGTGAGTTGGTCAAGAGAAGTAATTTCTTGGTTCGGAGGTGGATAAGATTTTTCGTCTTCTTGGGGAATCTGAGTTTTTGGTCGATGAACTTTACAATATTTCGAATCTGGTTGTGCTGAAAATGTACATGGTTGTTTTGTCTTTTTCACAATACCTTCACATTTTGATTTTTGAGAAGATCTGGTGGAACTTTCGGTTGTAGTTTTTTCTCTTTTTTTAGAAGTTGTTGATTTGGTGGATGTGGTGGATGATGATTTGTTTGAACTATTAGACAACACCGAAGAAATCGTTGATGCAATACTTTTTGTATCGAATGTATTGTCTCCTTCGGATATATCTACTGATTTGGTTTCTCTGTCGGATGGTTCAGAGATGGTTCATCTTTTGTTTACTTAAACCTTCATATTCTTTTTTTTTGATTGAAAATCCATAAACCTAATTTTGTAGTAGTGTAAGGTAATCTATCATTGATGTATAAATTCTTCTACTTCTTTTGGTGTATCATCCCATATATTTTCAAAAGATTTAAAATATACCTTATATTTCTCAACAAAATTTTTCCATTTCTTTCGTTTATTTGGATCATTCATATTTTTGATTTTTAATCCAACCTTCTAATAATTCCTCTCCTTCTTTACGACGATTTGGTAAACGTTTATAAAAGTATTCAATGATTTATATTACAGGAATCAATTTAAAACCGTTTATTTGGGATGTTTTATAAATTGATTTTAAAGAAATTAAATACTTATTTTTTAAAAACTATGGAAGATATTGAGAACCCTTTTGAAGAACTTGTAAGAGAAGAAGAGTTTTATGATAATATTACTAATATTCCGTATAAATTCTATGATGATATTGAAAAAATAATTGGTGTATATACTGGTTCTATTGATTATTTTGTGGAAAATTTGAGATTATATTGTGGTCAAAGAGATCTAAATGAAGATTTCGTAACTGAACTCAGGGATGGTATAAAAAGAACAAATACTATTTTAGGTTCTATTATTTTGATTGCTGATACACGAAGAAAATATCTTCGTTTAATAGATGGACAACATAGGATAGAAGCTTTAAGAACACTGGTGAAAGATAGAGAAGTTTTTAATAGATTAAATACTAATTTATCTTTTACTATTTATAAAATAGATGGAAAAACGGAAGAAGAAGTTATAAAATTGATGGATGACCTAAATATTAGACATAAATACAATCATACCGAAGATAGTAGAAATCCCAAAACCTTAAAAATGGTTCGTATCCTATCAGAAAAACTTAGAAATACTTCAAAAACAGGTGAGAACGCATTTAAAACCCCTGTATATGGACACAATATTCAGAAACCCTATATTAATGAAAGAGATTTTATCAGTTTTTTTGATAAAATAATTAAAAAATATGGAAAATTTAGTGACGAAGAATTCGCCGAAAAAATAGTCAATTTTAATTCACAACTCTATGAGGTATCTCAAACCGATTTTTTACAAAAATATGATTATTACTTAAGTAATAATGGGATCGGTGCAGGGAAACAAAAAACCACAAGACAGGTAAAAACACAGATGACAAAGTACAATAAAGCAAAGGAACTCAACTGTTTATTTGGGATGTTTTACTTAAAAGATCAGAAATTTTGGATAGAAAATTTAAACTTAGAGTGATAAAAAAAATTATATATAATGAACAAGCCTCAAAGTTTTTATAGAACTCTTTTTGATCTTTTTTTAAGGTTCAAATTTTTCTGAATATCGCTTTTATCATTATAGACATGTCAATTTATAAATTGAAATTTTTTGATTTGTTTCAGATGAGTTGTAACCGTTCAGAATGATGCAGAAGTTTATCCAAGAAATTATGAATACACCCATAATCGTCGTAGAAAACAACCCTATTTCTAATGATTTTGTGGAATTACCAAGGATGCGAAGAACCCATACGATTTGTTGTACTTACTGTGATAATAGGTGGGGAGCCGTAGATTATGGAAATATTAGATCTGGTGTTTGTTATGCTTGTAAACAAGATATTAAGAATGCTGCTAAAAAGAAGATGAAAAATTTAGGTAAGTAATAAACGAATGATCCGACAGAAAACAAACAAAAAAGAAAAAAAAAGAAAAACTCTAAACCAGCCACGTATACGTGAGAGTTCAAAGCCTCTAGAAATTGGCGATGAGAGTTTTTTGCAGTGTAGAAATTGTAATATTATTACAAAATATAAATGTCGGATAATCATATTCCAAGAGAAAAAGATCACACAGTCACAGTTATGAATTGTGAATCAATGAATAAAAATTATACTGCTCTCTATTGGAGTATTGGTTTTTTGGTTCTCATTGCTATTACCATTATTATTATGACTTTTAAAAAGAACAAGTAGAACAGTACTCCGACCAGTTAGATGGTAACTGAGAACCCTTAGAATTGTATTTTTTCCTTACATAGTCATATACATTCTTGGTAAGTAGAGCTTTGTCACAACTTTTACAACCTTGTAATTGAGATTGGTGTCTAACTATATAACCAAATTTTGTTAAATTATCACATAATGTCTCCAATATTTTATAATCCTTAAAGTCATCTGTACTTTCTGGTAAATATGAAACGATGATAATTTTCTGTGGTTGTACTTTGAGATGGTTGGATATATTTTTCCAATTCATTTCGAGGAATGCGTAATCTTTTGAATATGATGGGAGTATAGTTGTAACCCAATTTGATATTTTATCCAGATAGTGAAAGAGTTTTTGTTCGGTCAATGAAGTTATAAATGATAATTCTTCATTTAAACTATCTGTTTTTAATCGTAAAAGTAGGGCTTTATCATTAAAGTCAGTATAAGTCATTTGTAATTAAAATCGTTTCTTTATTTTATTTAAGAATTAATTCATTCATACCTGTACCTACGAAAGGTACTTTTCCACAAGTAATAGTCGCACTCGAACCATTAACAAGTTCTTTTTCTTGGTTTAAGGCTGCATTTAAGAAATTACTCAAAGTTTCTTCAAATGTTGCTTTTGAAAGCACACTAGTTGTCTCATTTTTTCTCGTATAACGGGTTATGGATCTAAGTTTTCCAGATACTGTCATTCGATCAGCAAGAATTGAGATATGTGTTTTGTGTATACTTGGCATCAAGTTCGTCAATTCGTAGACTAGATAAGATCTTATTGCTTCTATACCAAATAAATTATAGATCTCCCAAATATCATTACTAAACGTTCTAAATGAGTCTACTACATCTAAATCCAATATGTCCTTCAAGTTAGAACCATCTGTTTCTACATACCATTCATCATTTTCATTACAACGCATGAAAAATATATTCTCAATATTAGGTACACCACTTATATGAACTTTCATTATAACATTATGAAAATTATTTTCGAGTTCATATATATTCATCTCATTTTGGAGTTCTGTACAACCCGTACAACACACTATTTCTATTATACCCTCATGTAAAGGACTTACCGATATTGAGTATTTTTCTTCAAAACTTTCTTCAATCCTAGTTTTAATAAATTTTAGAGATATTTTATACCTATATAATATTTCAAGATTCATTAGATATGAAATTTTGCATTTTTCAGCGTAGAATTTATACTCACGAACTAATTGACTGAAACAGATATATATAAGCTTCGAAGAAACTATACTTCGTGCTTCTCGAACATTTTTAGGTCTACATTTCAAATATATAAAACTACTCGGTGTACTCTGTGATTCGGAACGATTCGTATCTATAATCTCCAAAAATCTAGGTACACCTGTTACTACTGTTTTTTCAGTTAAACCTGCTTTATGAAAAGTATTTAAAGTAGTTTGTGTTTGCATTTCTCCAATTGATTGCCCAGTAATTATTCCAACTGATTTACCAGGCATTACCAATCTGTACTTTTTAATCATTTTTTCGATTAAAGATGGTATACCTTGTGGATATATTTCAATATTCTTTAATGAATTACGTATGTTTGTAAAAAAATGATCAAAAAATACTTCCTGCATGTTTTTGGGAAGTTGTCGGATTGTTCTATACTCGTCACGTAATGAACGGATTATAGAATCGATTTCTACTTCAGTTAACTTTCTTTTCATTTTTTTTAATAAGGGTATCAATTGATCATTTTCAATTTATTTTAATTTATCGGTGATGATTCTCAACACAAATCTCAACTGATAAGAAATTTCATCAAAAGATGTAGATAAGTCATTATCTCTACCACTAAAAACATGATCTTTTTCAGGACAAATCAATGACCAATTTATCCCAGGATAAAATACCATTGTTTTTAAAATAGCCGATATCGTTTCCAATGCAATGTTTTTACCCGTACATCTTCTTGATCCAATACCAAATGGTATAAACTCATATATATTCTTATCCTTATTATTCCATCTACTTGGTTCAAAAGTACGATCCTGTTTGAAGTTATCCAATTCTATATAGGAATGATAAGTATGATTATCTTTCAAATCGTATTTCCTTTCTAATATAGGAAAAGGATGGTATAAACGTATACTTTCCAATACTATATTATTAAAATTTACAGTATTGTGGGAAATAAAGTACTCTCGATTTTTAAAAATAGCGACAAATATATCACTAAAGTTAATCATGGGAGATATAAAAAATGGCTGAGCGTACACCGAAATAACTTCTCTATCCTCAGATTTTAATTTTTTGCAAAAAAAATCAAAAAACTGTTTTTTGATTTTTATGTCTCCTTTACCTTTAACGGCTATTTCTTTCCTCCATTCTATACTAGCAGTATAAAACATTTCGATTTCATTTACATCTAATTGTTCATTAAATATCAATTCATAATAGATCTGAGCAGGAATAATTGAAAAATCCTTAGAAGTAATCAGTCGATTCGACATCAACAATACAGTCGTATATTTTTCACTTAATTTAGTGATGTTTTTAAGATTTAATTTTGAAATTACTTTGTGCAAGTTTTTTTTCATTCTTTTCCATAAATCTCCATCCACAGATTCTATATTATACAATGGATACCAAGCAGGTAAAGCTATATTGGCTTCTAAACCATTTCCTTTATCCATTGAATACTCTAAAATGGATCTTATCGTACTTATATCTGAATCGGAGTCCAAAAACTGAATTTGATCAGCTTCGGTAATTTTTTTGAGTATAAATCTTCTAAAAATATTACTCTCATATCTGAAAGAAAACAGCACGTAAAAGCTAATCGGAATAATCAAAATAAAACAGGTGAGTAGTAAAAATAACATTTATCTTGTTATTCAAAAGTTCGATCGTAAATCAATTTAATTAATTTACCAATCAATAAATGGAACATGATAAAAAATGCTCAGGTACGAAAAAGAAAAGGTGTGAAAGTAAAGTAAATTGTACATGGATAAAAAGTAAAGGTTGTCGATCAAGATCGAGAACACAAAAAAAAAGCTGTTATAGGACTGAAAAATCAAAATGCGAATCTCCATCTTGTATGTGGTTGATAGGTAAAGGATGTAAAAATTTAAATTTTTTAAACTTATTAGGAGAAATAGTAACTCTTGAAAAAATAAAAAAAGATATTTTAATTGGTGCGTTATCTGCTTCCATACAAAAAACATCTAAGATGTCTATTCTGGAAAGTATGCAAACTGCAGAACAATTTGTTGGGAATTTGGAAGATTTAAGCAAAGATTTTCTTTTATCAGCCGAGAAATTAACGAAAAAAGAAATAAACACCCTTATACCAGAAAAAACAATTGAAGACGTAAATTTAATACAGTATATATCATGGATCGAATGTTTCAAATTAAGGAATCCCAGTGCTTTTAATATATTTAAAAAAAAATTTATAGATTTGACTCAATTTTTGGAACCAGATACTTACTCGAAAAACGAATTGGACAACATATCAAAAGAAAAATGGGAACAGCTTCCTTCTGATTCGAGCGAAAAAGTATTTGTTGATATACTATCTAAAAGCATAAAAACTTTAAAAAAAACATTTAGATAATGTGTGGTATTTTCTATACTAATGATAAAAGTAATCATCTTGTTTGCTATCAAAATGCAATGAAATTAAAAAAAAGGGGACCCGACTCATCTTCTCTCTACATTGACACTACAAGCGATTCTCTTCAACATACTTATGTATTTCATCATCTTGGAATCATACATCCCAAATCAAATTATAATCAACCTTTTTTTTATGACCAAAAAAATATAGTTGTTTTATGTAATGGTGAGATTTACAACTGGAAAGAAATACTTGAAAAATATGGAGATCAACTACCTTGTGATTCGGAACTCTTATCGGATTGCGATATAATTGGTTATTTATACATATTACTTGAAAGACGTTTTTCTAATGTCGTACAAGAATTAGAAGGTGAATTTTCGATTATTTTACATGATAAAAAATCCCAAAAGATTTATGCTTGCAGAGATTTTATGGGTGTAAGGCCTCTATTTTTTGGTGTTTCTTCTGATTTTTTATATATCTCATCCGAAGTAAAAGGAATCCCTGATAATAAAGATATTATTACACGACATATAGAACCACGAAAAGTGTATTCTTTTGATTCAAATCATTCGACCTTATATACATACGAAAACTATTGGAACTTTCCCAAGTATGACAAAACGATTTTTATTCAGGATCCCATAGATGTAATATGCGATAAACTTTATAATTTGCTGTATCAATCCATTTCTCTAAAACTCCAATCCGAAAGACCAATTGGTTGTCTATTATCTGGAGGTATCGATTCGAGTCTAGTCGTTGCAATTGCATCAAAAATAAATCCAAATATCAGATGCTTTACAATAGGTTCCGAAAATAGTCCCGACATTGTTGCTTCTCGAAAAGTTTCACAATATCTAAATGTACCTTTAGATATAATTCCATTCGACAATCTTTCGGCATTTGAAAAAATACCGGAAGTTATTAGAAATATCGAAACATATGACATTACAACCATTCGAGCATCGACACCACAGTACTTAATCGCTAGGTGGATAAGTCAAAATACAAACATAAAAGTTATATTATCCGGAGAAGGTTCGGATGAAATATTTTCCGGTTATATATATTCTAAACTAGCACCAAACCCCGAAGAGTTATGGAAAGATGGAATAAAATTATTGTCAGAACTATACCTATTCGATTGTTTACGCACAGATAGAACAATGTCTTCTTGGGGGATCGAAGTAAGAGTCCCATTCCTTTACAAACCTCTAGTACAATATGCTCTAACTATAAATCCCGAACTTAGGATGTCTAACAATAAGATTGAAAAGTATATTCTCCGTAGAATGATAGAAAAATACAAATTGCTCCCGAAAGATATCACATGGAGACCTAAAGAAGCTTTTAGTGATTCTGTTTCATCCACAAAAAATAAAGAAACGTGGAGAGAATTTATAATTCACAAATTAAGTCCGATAAAAGAAGACGATTGGTATAAAAAATTGTTTATTAAATATTATCCATTTAAAACTGAAATATTAAGTCATTATTGGCTTCCGAACTGGGTAGAAACTAATAATGAACCTTCTGCTACTATTCTAGAAGTGTACCAAAACAATCAAACCATATAATTTTTAATTATATCACGGATAACTCTGTTTTGTTGTTCTGTTTTACAATTAAAATATCTCCACACATGTACACACAGGCTTTCATATTTATGATATTCTTCTCTAACTAGAATTTCTGTATTTACATATCTCCACCACGGATATTTACGTTTTCCGATCATTAGAACATCCCTTTTATCTCTAACATTTTTACTTATCATATATTTTAACCAGGACAGACAACTCGCTTCTCCTAAAATATCGAGGTTATCCGCTTCCTTATAACATAGATAACCCGTATCCACAAAATAGATAAATATCATACATATTCTACTAGTTACTGTGCATATTTGAAAATTAGAAATATCCAGATCCATTATAAATACTTTGCATTTACCGATACCTCTACAAGGAACCGTCAAATGCATACTATTTTCTTTAGTCTCTTCATCTTCCGAGACATTAAGGTATTTTTTAACATTAGTTTTTGTCAAGTTCAATGGATTCCATAGAGTCTTAATTTTTAAAATTTTTCTCAACCAATTCAAAGAACATTTCATCAAATCTCTGTGCGTACTGTTAAAAATGACAAGATTATATCTTTCATTCTTATCGAAAACATAAGAACATTTGCTAGTAATAACAGACAACGTAGAGGAATAAATGAGTGTTTGAACTATATGTGATAAGTTCACATTATCAGAATACTTAATCTCAATCACTATATAGTGTACTGGTTCGTTATAATAAGGATACATGCAAGTATCTTTATCCATAATTTTATCAATACAATCCGAACGAACAAGTATATCAGCTATGCCACCAACCTTATTATAGACGTTTATCAGAGGTACACTAAATAGTACTCCGTATTCCATTGATACAATTTCTTTCTGTACGCTTTTACAATTAAAATTCGACCATTGCATAAAAGGATATGATTTATACGTAATATCCAAAACATCGCACTTCGAAATTATCATACGTGTTATTTTTTTTTCAAATTCTCTACCTCTTTCGCATCTGTAAAAACTAAGGGGACTATACGCCTCCTTTTCTTCAAATATAATTTTATCAATATCTTTTTCCTTTTTATCCACCAGATAGTTGTAAGTTTTGGTGGCAGATATTTGAGGTAAAAACCTATTAGAAACGGGTAATTCACTTACTTGAATATTTTTGTTTTGACTTCTAGTATTCTTATACACCTCAAACATCTTTATAAAAAGGAATCTCCGAATCTTTTTTTTTCAATTTATTCATCAAAACAAAAATATTTTACTTGACAGTACTTGTATCTTTGTGGATCATTTTTCTTGAAATAATCACAATCTTTTATATATTCTTCGAGTTTCTCTTTATAATGATCCCCCCCATATCTCTGATCCAAAACATAATTTTTGGGTGGATAAAAGACATCCGCTAAAAACAAACTCAGGCCTTTGGTCGAGTAATCATTCAAAAAAACATCATAAGTTTTACCATAATAATAGGGTTTTCTAAATAAAGGATCCAACCAAAATGGAAATTTCTCATCAGGTACATATCGGGGTTTAAAATCAGGATAATCGATAAACATCGGGGGACACTGTACTCCTTTCTTTTGACACCATTCAAATGCATCAAAATCTTTTGCAAGGATTTCCTTTACTTCAGGTGGATCACAGGTTTTGTTCCTCTTATAAGACTTAAATGTTTCGGGTATTTGGTAATTTGGATAACACCCAAATTCCTTGGCATGTTTTTGGATTTTTTTTAAACTTCGAATCGACATATTCTCTTCAATACTTACAAATAATTCTTTGTCATCTCCATACTTATCTACATAGCTTTTCCTAGACAACAATTCTTCGTTCCATATCTTCCAATATTTGATATATAAACTGGGTCTTTTTTTTCTTATCTGTTCATAACTCGTAAACCCTTCTCCAGGTAAATTTAAAATATAATCTTTACCATCACCCATCGTAAATTGTTGACGTAATATTTCATTCGGTACTCTTTTGTATAATAATCCATTGTTATGACAAATTTCGATATCAGTATAAGTTAACTCTTTTGGCCAAAATCCGCGAAACAGTTTAGCTATAACCACATTTCCTTCGGAAGTTTTTTTTACAACAAAACTAAACCATGGATACGTAAACTGTCTAATTTTTACATTAAATTTACAATCTAGTTTGTGGACGATTGGTGGAAATTTTTCGGATGATAAAAGAGTACATCCATGTAGGATATTAATATTAACCACAGTTTTTTCCATATTCGTTTTAATATCACCCGATTTTTTGAAACCATGTTCTTTACAGTATAAACTATCTTTGTAACATGCTTCTCTGCAAAATGTTTTCATATTAACAATTGGATAGTAAACATCGTCACCATCTTCATTTTCAAATCTACGACATAATGATCTATCCTGACAAATTTTACGGCACAATTTGTTATTAGTACCACTTCGATAATTCTGATAGTTTCGATCGATTTCCATATCTTCATCATATATCTCTTTATCCTCAAAATCATTCGAATCCGACAGTTCTGTCACCACTTCAGGAACCTCAGGTAGTTCTTCTGTCACCACTTCAGGAACCTCAGGTAGTTCTTCTGTCACCACTTCA
>Ga0214923_10002083_pt1 | contig 27253 bp, 23 predicted proteins | sample LL1510_MetaG_FD_177993 | JGI IMG/M metagenome (GOLD analysis project Ga0214923, IMG submission 177993) | Freshwater microbial communities from Lake Lanier, Atlanta, Georgia, United States - LL-1510 | ecosystem: Environmental > Aquatic > Freshwater > Lake | place: USA: Georgia | collected...
AACTAGAACAATCTAAAATTTTTACTTTATTACTCTAGAAAGTTTTAAAAATATATTGTTCTAGATGTTGTAGTAACTAGAACAATCTAAAATTTTTACTTTATTACTCTAGAAAGTTTTAAAAATATATTGTTCTAAATGTTGTAGTAACTAGAACAATCTAAAATTTTTCAACAAAATTATGATCATCCTAAGACTACACCAATCATTCCAAAGCTTTTGTGGTATTATTTCCTAATGTTTTTTAAAGTTATGACACTCCTTCAGCATAAAGGTCGCACATAAACAGTCAAAGACTTTCGGAAGTTATCGTAATTATTACGAAATAATACTTTAAAAACTAGAATTACTCTATAACATTCGTAGTGATTACGAAAATCTCCGACAGCTCTTGAATGTTGTATGTAAATATATCTTGAAAAGTTAATAAAATTAACATTTTTGGCATATAATTAATACAAAAAATTGATTTTATTAATTTACATTAATATATATTGGTTGATTTACAGGAACCCTTACTTTCCTCCGACTGCTTATCGGAAATGGAACTTTGATTGGGTCTCGACTGCTAATCGAATCACCCGTCTGGGGTTCCTTCCTGTAGTAAATCAACTACTTTTTTTTAATTCACCTATGTGAATAAAATTGATTGTTTATAATGTTGATAATATTTTAATAAATACACAACACTCAAATAATGTCAACCGATGTAGAAGATAGAAAATATCGAGGAGTTAAACAAAAATTTTATTTAATAAGTCTCGAAGAAAAAAACAAAGTATGGACCATCATATTAGAAGGTATTACTAATAGATACACTTTACATTTCTCTACTGAAAAAATAGATTGTAATTGCCCTGATTACGAAAACAGAGGACACATATGTAAGCATTTATATTTTATTATACTTAAAATAGCTGAATGCTATAAAATTCTATTAGATCATGATATAGTTACTCAAAAAAAAATTAAAAGTCAAGATTTTGAATATTTTAATCAAAATTTAAAGAATAATATTCAAAAATATAATAATAAATATGAAAATCCTAGTAAAAGACAAAAGATAACAAATGAATGTTTAATTTGTTTGGAAGAAATAAATGATGATCAAGCAAACTTAGAGTGTTTATCCCAATGTCATAAACACTTCCACAGATCCTGTTTGTTAAAATGGCAAAAAATTAATCAAAACTGTCCACATTGCCGTTCTATAAATTCTTTTCAAACACAAAATTATGAAAATGAATATAATTCATGGAGTAAAATAGAAAATATTAATGTAGAAGGCATTGATTAAATTAATATTATTGAGATTATTGAGATTTAACAAAATCAATGATTTTATTAAAATCATCTCTGACTTCATATGGAACATCAACATGTGTATTTTTATCTTTGATAACCATTACAGTTGGAAATCCTTCAACTTTAAATTGACTAGAATATTCACACGATTCACTACAATCAACAGTTACAAATTTTATTTTTTTACCATTAACCATCGGATTTTCGGTTTTTGATTGAGCCACATGTTTATCCCATGTAGGATGGTAAGAAACACAATGAGGACACCATTTAGCAATAAAAGCCGCTACAACTATCTCATCAGAACCTGGTGTTGGATCTACACATGATCCCCAATTATCATTAGCAGTAAATGCTTCTCTAGTAGGAGCATATTGCATGTTATTTTTGCTAATTAAATAATAACCTACTCCAACGATGATTAAAACACCAACTAAAACAAATATTTTACTGGAATCAAAAGAACCTCCAGAAAGTTTAAATTTACGAGTCATTGTTCGTTCTTACTTTTAAATAAGAAATTAATTTTTTATTATAAATGTACATTAACATATGTTGATTAACATAACGTTAACTAAGCATATTGTCTAGTCCATAGCTTAGCGGTTTCAATAAACGCTTCTTTATTATTCAAATATTGATGTGCTATATCAGGTTCTAATGGATCTTTTGGATTAGGATCATCTAATAATGAACATATAGATAATAAGACCTTTGAAATTGTTAATGCTGGACTCCAATTTTTTGGATATAAAATATCTAAACAAATACCACCACTATTCTTTTGAATATTTGGATGATAAATATGTGTTATAAAATTAATTTTCGGAGGTTTAAATGGATAATCAACCGGAAAATGAATATTTAACTTGAAACATCCACCATCATATGGTGTACCTTGAGGACCAATTATAGTTGCTTCCCAATGGTACATATCATCATCAATTGGACCAGCACTACAATTACTTGGAGGATCCTTTTTAATATCTTCTAATTCTCTATTAATTCTTTTAAGAGCCATTTGATAAACAAGTGAGAAAGTTTATTTTGATTTATTACACACCACAACAACATAACATAACTTCAATTTTATTAACATATCTATTCATACTCTATTCGCATTTTATGATTTATAACGCAAAAGTCTTTAATGATATGGGACATATCAATATTAATATTTACCCAAATGTATCAAATTCATATGATATTACAAGATTTATCAATTCAAAAATTAGAAATAAAATAGATTATGCAACCCTTATATCTGATCGAGGAGCAACTTTTTATATTCTTAAACCTGGTTTTGAAAACCAATGGTCTTATATATTTAATAATGATACCATTAATTTAACATATGAACTAGATAATTTCAACCCAACTACTATGATATATTGTTGAATCAAAATAAAATTGAATTAACTATCAGATTTATATAAAGTCCAACATATAGAATAATGTCAAAAACTACTTTCTTAATTTTACTATTTATATTTGCCATCGGAAACTGTAATAACACAACATGTGCAGTTTCTAATGATACATATATTATTATACTAGGGGATTATACTTCAACTAATCATGCTCAAATGAATTTATATCAACCTCCTACAAATCCTAGAGTTCATTTCCTAAATTTAACAAGTTGGACATGGGAAATTTCAAATCAAACTTTACCAAGTCTTCAAGGTAATGACGCATCACCTTGGTTTTACTTCGGACAAGAACTAGCATCAACCATAAAAACCAATAATAACATTTACATCAGTGTTTTAGCATTTGATTCCGCTGGAGTTAATGATTTCTCACGTATCAATAACACTAAAGCTAAATGGAGTTTATTAAACAAAACTATTTCGTTAATCCCACAAAACATCTCCGTTGATGTTTTATGGATGGTCGGTGAAAATGATGCGGATTATTCCAATAACTATATGCCTTGCTATTATTTATCACATAATTGTTACTCTGAAGGATTAACTAATTTAATTAATTGGTCTCCACAATGTTATTCATGGGGCATTAGTTTAACATCCTATTCACCTTATCATACAGTCTCTTATCAAGATTTTATACGAAAAGAACAAGCCAAAGTAGTTACTTCTTTCAATAATCCTGAACGAGTTTGGATAGGTCCCGATACTGATCAATTATGCCGCAAAAATCGTTATGATGATCGATATTTTAATATCAATGGTACTAATATCCTAGTAAATCAATGGTTACAAATGAGAAACAATAAAAGTAATATAGTTACTCCAAGTGATTTCTATTGTGATTATTATATATTTAATATTTATCATATAACATTCGTCATTGTATTACTATTTACTATTATAATAACGATAGGCGTTATTATATTCTGTTTGTCTTTATTGCAAAAATATTTTGCGAATAGACACCGAAACACAGTTTACACACCACTTAAAAAAAATAACTACATATATATAGATGCTGATTAAATAAATATATTTATCACATCAATTACATTAAGAGTTTAATTTAATATAAATTTTTTTGTTTATTAATAATCTGTGGTAATGCCTAAACAAAAAATAAATGAAGCTTTGAAAACACAAGTGTGGTTACATTGGGTAGGTGAATATTTTACATCAAAATGTCTAGTTGGATGGTGTAAAAATAAAATTACCGCTCGAGATTTTGATGTCGGACATAATATACCTGAATCAAAAGGGGGAAATACACATATAAATAATTTAAGACCAATTTGTAGAAAGTGTAATTTATCAATGGGTAACAGATTCACTATTGATCAATGGAATCAAAAATTTTCAGAAAAAAAATCTAATTATATAACGAGTTTCCTTGTATGGTTATTTATTGTAACTCTTATTTTATTCTGGTTTTATTACTGTGAGGGTTTTAAACTGTTTAGTGGCTTTACTTTTGGTGCTCATACACACAGCCGTTATTTTAGTCACTTCTAAAACTAAATCTTCAGATGGTTCGGATAAATCCAAAAATTCTAAAGCATCTTCAGGTCTTTTCCTTTTATTATATAGAACTGTATTAGAAATAGAAGGTCTGTCCTTCTCATTCTTATCAAAATCAATAAAATCTATTGCATCTAAATCATTTTTAAAATTGTCTGTAGGAGATTCATCATCATCCCTATTACTATTTCCATTTGTTAAAAATAAGTCTAACTTAGAAGGCTTTGGGGGTATCATACCTAATTTTTCTTTTAGAGGATCTAATCCATTTTTCTTATAATGTTGCACTAAATCCCAAAATATTGCAACCTCTGATTTAATTTCTTCAAAATATTCAGGTTCTCTTTTCACCAAAATTACATTATATTCTTCCAGATACCAATACCTAAATACTCCTATATCAATATCCATTACACTAGCCATATCTGATTTGGTCTTTTTAATCCATGTCTTCACATCTTCATTACTTAACCCTATAGGACAATATTTATATGATACTGATGTATCAGCAAAAGTCTTATATTCATATAAAATACCTTTTTCGAAACCATTTGCACGTTTGCTATATGATTTCTCCTTTTCATTTGGATTAGAATCATTTAAAAATTCATTAATGTTATCATATAAACGAATATCACATTCAAGAAAATCACAATATTCCAAATCACATACCTCCAGTTGTAATTGAATTTGCATATAATATTCCATCTTAATAATACCATTAATAGTTCTAGAATATGGACACTTAATTTCTAACATTCTACCGTGATAATTTGGATTAGTATCTCTAGAATAAACTACACCATCCGGAGATGCCGCTAAATGATCTATAAAAAGATGCGGAAGACACCCATACTCTTGAACTTTTACTTTATTCTTTTTCTCATACAACTCTACAGCAACACTTTCATAACATTTTCCATGTTTGATAGCAGCTTTAGAATCCAATGAAAAACCCTCACGATCCTTAATGTATTCATCTAATGATATAGCTTTTTGATAAACTAATAACCATCTACTTTTATCACCCATTTTACCTAAAGCTTTTGCTATATCACTTGCTGTAACTCTTCCTTGTCGGAAACTATACCACTCTAAACTTCGTTGTGCATGCGTCGGATGATTATTCAATATTTCTAATGTTTTATCAATATTATCTAAATCAGACTTACTATACTGTGGACAATCATAGAAATATCTTTTTTTTAAACTTTCCTTTACAGCTTGTTCAAAATCAAATTTGACAATCTCCTTCGGACTAAACATTTCATTTAATGTCATTTCGGTATATACACCCAATGCATTAATAATTTCTGGGTCTTTTAACTCCTTTTTTCCTAAATTAAAATCTTTGATAAATCTATTAAGACTCTGTTCAAAGGCTTCTCTTAACACTAAATATTTTCTCGCAGCCATTTGCATTAATTCTCAAATATACTTTAAATTATTCAATTTTTATTTTTAGCTATTTCAGACATATCACATAAAATTGAAATACCACTACTACACACTCAATAATCAACCAAATGAATTTAATTGTAGGAGCAGGAACAACACTTTTTCTTATTTTTGTCCAGTTTTGGGCACCAAATAACACCAAATTAAATTTTACTATTCACGGATTATGGCCCGAATATTTTAATAATTCTTACCCAGAATATTGCAACAAATCCGCTATTTTTAATATTTCTCAAATACAATATCTTATACCCATCCTAGACGTAGAATGGGTCTCTTACAATGGGTCCAATATTGATTTTTGGAAACATGAATACCTTAAACATGCAACATGCTTTCCAAATGTCTCTGAAGAACAATTCTTTCTAGATACTTTACATCTTTTTGATAACACAGATAGCACCAACACTTTTCAATCTAATAATATAAAAACCAATCAAACTTATCAAAAAAATTATTTAAACCAACTATTTAATGGAACTTTTCAATGTTCCGAAAATAATAATCAAAGCATTCTCACATTATGGCAATGTTATGATCTTAATCTAAATCAATTCAGTTGTCCCATCTGGATAGATGGTTCATGTTCGGAAAATATTACATTCCAATCTTAATTTTCTTCTGACTCATTTTCTTCTGATTTATTTTCTTCTGACTCATTTTCTTCATCTGAACAACACATAATAAATTCCTGATATGCTTTTTTTGTTAGGAAAAAATTATATGTATGACCTGTATATTTATATTTAACAATAGTATGATTAGGATATTTTCTAGTGTGTCTCTTTATTTTATCTGATGTTAAACATTTATAACAATAAATCCAATCGCAATCAGCACACATTTTTCCATAGTATTTTTTATAAAGCACCTCTTCACTTAATTCCCATACATGTTCCAATTTATTACTTAAATGTTGACTACAACTTTGACAATGCCAATCATGACAAATATTATATTCATAACACCAACCTATCTTATAATCTACTCCATGATCAAAAAACCAATCATGTATCTTTTGAAGCATATCAAGATCCACACAGTATGATGGTATTTTATCTCTTCCATATTCTGGATCAACTTGTTTTATTTTCTCAAGTATTAATCTATTAATATTAGCCTCTTGATCCTCTGTAATAATAATATGGTTACTTAATTCAGTTGTCCTATATTCAAAATTAATATCTTCAGGTGATCTAGATAATCTTTGTTTTTTAATTTTTTTTAATTCTATACCATCATATGGTTTAATATAATTATCCAATTCAAAATCCAATACCATATTAAAACTTTGATCTATTAATTCTTTTTTATAGTAAAACAATGGAGTATACTCATCACCCTTATCACATGATCCACAATCCAAATTAGCTAAATCACCTGCTGGATTATATGTTCCATTAATACCAATATGTTTTCTTAAAAAATTGTCTAAACCATGACAAAAACATCCACCTTGTCGATATTTATTCATAAGTTTTCTTAATTCAGGTGGGGCCTTGGCAAATTCTATAATTAATCCATAACCATATTTGAAACTCACATTTACATCTAATTTTCTCATAATAGTAACAAATTTAACAAACATATTAACACATTAGATCAATTTTTTAAAAAATATTATTCTAGATCCAGTTACAACTAGAACAATCTAATATTTTTACTTTATTTATCTGGAAAGTTTTTAAAAAGTATTATTCTAGATCCAGTTACAACTAGAACAATCTAAAATTTTTACTTTGTTTATCTAGAAAGTTTTTGAAAAATATTATTCCAGATTGATTACAACTGAAACAATCTAAAATTTTTACTTTGTTTATCTAAAAAGTTTTTGAAAATATTATTCTAGATTGATTACAACTAGAACAATCTAAAATTTTTACTTTGTTTATCTGGAAAGTTTTTAAAAATATTATTCTAGATTGATTACAACTAGAACAATCTAAAATTTTTACTTTGTTTATCTGGAAAGTTTTTAAAAATATTATTCTAGATTGATTACAACTAGAACAATCTAAAATTTTTACTTTGTTTATCTAAAAAGTTTTTAAAAAGTATTATTCTAGATTGATTACAACTAGAACATTCTAAAATTTTTACTTTGTTTATCTAGAAAGTTTTAAAAATATATTATTCTAGATTGATTACAACTAGAACAATCTAAAATTTTTACTTTGTTTATCTAAAAAGTTTTCAAAAAGTATTATTCTAGATTGATTACAACTAGAAAACTCTAAAATTTTTACTTTGTTTATCTAGAAAGTTTTAAAAATATATTATTCTAGATTGATTACAACTAGAACAATCTAATATTTTTACTTTATTTATCTGGAAAGTTTTTAAAAAGTATTATTCTAGATTGATTACAACTAGAACATTCTAACATTTTTACTTTGTTTATCTAGAAAGTTTTTAAAAAATATTATTCTAGATCTAGTTACAACTAGAACAATCTAAAATTTTTACTTTTGTGCACTAGAAAGTTTTTAAAAAGTATTATTCTAGATTGATTACAACTGGAACAATCTAAAATTTTTACTTTGTTTATCTAAAAAGTTTTTAAAAATATATTATTCTAGATTGATTACAACTAGAAAACTCTAAAATTTTTACTTTGTTTATCTAGAAAGTTTTAAAAATATATTATTCTAGATTGATTACAACTAGAACAATCTAATATTTTTACTTTATTTATCTGGAAAGTTTTTAAAAAGTATTATTCTAGATTGATTACAACTAGAACATTCTAACATTTTTACTTTGTTTATCTAGAAAGTTTTTAAAAAATATTATTCTAGATCTAGTTACAACTAGAACAATCTAAAATTTTTACTTTTGTGCACTAGAAAGTTTTTAAAAAGTATTATTCTAGATTGATTACAACTGGAACAATCTAAAATTTTTACTTTGTTTATCTAAAAAGTTTTCAAAAAGTATTATTCTAGATTGATTACAACTGGAACAATCTAAAATTTTTACTTTGTTTATCTAAAAAGTTTTTAAAAATATATTATTCTAGATTGATTACAACTAGAACAATCTAAAATTTTTACTTTGTTTATTTAAAAAGTTTTTGAAAAGTATTATTCCAGATTGATTACAACTAGAACAATCTAAAATTTTTACTTTTATACGCTAGAAAGTTTTTAAAAAGTATTATTCTAGATTGATTACAACTAGAACAATCTAAAATTTTTACTTTTATACACTAGAAAGATCATGAATTAATAAAATTTTCAATTACATAAGGGTTTTATACAGTGATTTTCTAGTGTTTTTTGAATTTATGACACCTTTCTAGTGTTTTCAAACAAGGTCGCACATAAACTGTCAAAGGATTTCGGAAGCTTTCGTAATCATCACGAATGTAAATTTATTAATTCTAGTTTTTCAAGAATTATATCGTAAATTTGACGAAAATATCCGAAAACTCTTGAATGCTTTATGTAAACACAACTAGAATGTCTTTCAAAAGTATTTAATTGGTGGAACAGGGATCAGTTTATGATTTGAATATTTTTGATCGTAACTCATAAAAGAAGTTAATGGTGGTTTTTGAGCTGAATATTGTTTTGTGGTCAATAATGATTCTAATACAGCACTACAAACATCTTTTTCACATTGTCCAGTTGTTGTATTACTACATATAGTTCCAAAATTATTGATATCACACCCTTTTGGATTTGTAAAACAACTATAAGTTGCACCAATAACATTATTTAATAATTTTACGTCATATGATGAAGGATCATTAACATAATAAAAATAAACAACACCATTAACTGGAGTCTTTCCAGATGGTGTAGGTTTATTAATATAATTCTCCATAAATAATTTTAATTGATCACAATTAAATGTACATTTTCCAGGAGATGTATAACAAATAAATGCTGGGACTAATATAGTATTTTTACCAAACTTTTTACTCATCCACACATCTAATAAAGAATTCCAGTTACATTGTGAATCCACTGATGCACTTTGATTATATAAAAATTGTCCACCATTATACAACATAGGAATCGCATAATCAAACGGACAATCATCACGTCCAAAAGAATCATAAATAGGTTGATAAGTTAAATAAGAATTACCCGAAAGAACTGTCATAGAAAAATACAAATCCTTATTATACGTATTCTTCATATAACTCGTCAAATCTCGTGTAAATTTTATTAACGCATTTGATACAGATGTATCTGGATTTTCATAATCAAAATCAACCCCATCTGCCCCAATAATATTCAACATTTCCGCATATGCCCTCACAGGATCAGTATTATCTCTAACACATTGCATTTTTTGATAATCTTCCATGTTAGGATCAGCCATACATTTTTTAATAGCATCTGCATTTGTAACACCATAATAATTACAAGGAGACATTGGATTTAAAGGAACACATAATTGTTTTCCTGTAGTAGCATCTGTAACAATCTTATTACCACATCCACAACAACATTTATGTGGATTATTACCAGATGAACAACAACCATCCATATCGATAATTCCACCGCATTTAGAAGTACCACAACCATTACAACATAAACCCTCGTCACCATTACACGCAAACCAGTAAGAACCACTGGGACATTGACATGGTTGTTCTGGTGTTGGTCCAAGATATTTATAAAGTAAGTTTTTCCAATCCGGGAGACCAAAACTGGATCCTCCGATAGAAACTAATACTTTTCCACCAGGTTGCAAAACATTTCTAGCATTACTTACTAAAGTTGTTAAATCACTCATTAAAGGTAAAGAAGGTTCAGGTACAGGTGTTGGTTGTTCTGTAAAACGAAATAACGAAAATACAGTGTTCTTGGAACATGAATAATTTACTGACCACGGATCCGGACAATACGAAGCCAACATAATCAAATTTTGATTTCCAGATGCAACTAGTTTATATGAATCTGGATCTATAGCATTTATCCACGATCCTATTATTTTATTAGATTGTGATGGAGATGGTGTTGGTAATGGATGAGGTGGTTTACGAGTTGATTTTCTAGAATTAAAAGGACCTTGCTTTAAAACTGATAAGACTATGAAAATTACACTTATAATTAAAATACTACCCATCAATAACCATACGAAATATTTATAATTATTATAAAAATTTAAACTCGTGGATATAAAACCATTTGAAGTTTTTTTCAATTGTGATTTAACCATAAAAACTTAATATCTTAATGTCTTGATGTCTTAATGTTATAAAAGAAAAATATTTAGTTTAATATCCAGTTTTATTTGATGATCCATGTGGAAATCCAATTATACCAGTATCTATTTTGAATAACCAGTGATTATTTAATTTTGGTTTATCTGGTCTATGTGAAGCATGATTTGGATAAAAATTAGCAACTTCAAATTCTTTTGGAATTGTCTCCTTAACATTTCTTTTTAATTCTGATGTGAAATTACGAGCACATTTTGCATCTAGTTTTTTTAAACCATTTTCTTCAGTTTTAGTTAGAATAACACCATTACTATCCCACCAATCACCATAATCTTGATGATCCTTTTTAAGATATTTTTTTTCTTGTATGTGCATTGGTAATATCCAATCTTGATATTCATCTCGGCATTTATCAGGATTATCTTCTGAACCAACTAATTTATCAAATTTACCATATTCTAGTGTACCTCTAAACTCTTTTAAATGTGGTCCTCCCATAGGATTATAATCTTTTCCAGTTAATTCTGGTTTAATTATTAATTGGTTTGCTTCATCATCTTTAACAGGTAAATATTGAGGCCCTTGATCTTTTATAGCGTTACTAAAGTTAATAGTATTAATTTGCAATTCTCCAGATTTAATATAGATTGTAACATCAACTATTAAACGTCTCGTAACATCAGTAACATTCTGACTATTCATTAAATAAACAAAAAAATCTAGAACATATCTAGGGTTCCCTTCAGTATCTTTATCCTCAATAACATTCTCAAATTGCCCAAATTGATAATTCATTTTTAAATCTTTATTTACCTTTTTAATAATAGAATTAGCAATCGCATATATTCTAGGATTAATTTCTGGATTTAAAACTTCAGATGTATTAATACTTTGATATCTTTTTTGCTGTTTATTTAAAGCCTCAAAATTTTCTTTTTTATAATCCAATGACAAAACTAAATAAAGTATTAAAAGAACCAAAAGTGGAATAAATGTTTCTTTCATTCTATTTTTATTTTATTTTTAATTCTATATGAGAAAATCTATATAATAAAAATTGATCTTTATAACATTTTCAAAATATTTCATTTTAAAATTAATAATGTCATGGGAAGACTTTTTATTACCAATTAAACTATCTCAAGAAGTTAGACAATTCCAAAATAATAAAAAATTAAATAAAAAATTTGATGGAAAATATTTAGGAATTATTCCTCTAGTTTGGAATCCACTCGCTTTTTACAAAAAATCCAATCACCAAACCATTGAAGAACAAATAAATGATATTAATATTAACACTAACACTAATAATACACCTTCTACACCTTCTACACCTCCAGAATCACAAAACGTTAAAATTATAAAAACTACAAAAGATATGTTGATGATAGAATCCGCATTCTATTATTTAACACGGAATACTGATAAGAATAATAATAAAAATGAGAGGTATTATCCGGTCTTAAAATATGAAGATGATTTGCCTTTTACAATAAATCACCTCAAAGATGTATTTGGTAAATTTTTGTTTGATATAGGATACACCGAACCTCATTTTAAACCTATTAGAATTTACAAAATGAAAGGATTTCATCTGTTTGGATTAATCCTTGATTATAAAATTTCAAACGACAAACTAAATAAAAATTGGAATTACTATTATAGTTTACCACTCATTAAATTAAAAGATTCAGAAATAACTAATTCAATGATGAAAGTCAGCCAAAATCATTATAATTATTCAAATAATAATACATGGACTATTCCTATCAAAGGTTATGTTATTGAAACAAATACTGAATTTCCATTTAATATTAATTTTGAACAACTCATAGCTACATTATCAAATCAAATAGATAGCAATTCCAGTAAATATACTGATTTCTATTTTATACCAAAAATAAATAAAAATAAAAGACCATTAGATGCAGATCTTTTAACCATTCATCAAGCAAATAAAAAAATAAAATTTTAATCAATAAAGTTTACTGTAAAGTCATCTCAAATTTATCTAAATCCACATCAGAACCAGAATCTGAACCATTATCATATTCCTTTTGATCATCCTCCACATATTCCTCTTTGTCAAAAGGTAAATCAGATAAAGGAGTTGATTGTAAAGAGTTTTCAGTTTCAGTATAAGCCTTTGGCTCTAAATCAGATCCAGAATCAGTATTAGTAGTTTTAGTGGCTCCCATAGTCTTATTAATAGTCTTATTAATAGTCTTATTAATAGTCTTATTAGTTGTTACTGGATTACCTTCCTCTTTTTTATCTTGAGATGTTTCAGGAGCTTGATCTGGATCTGATCCTGAAACTTGATTGAAAAAACTATTCACAAGTGATTGTAGGTTTTTCTTCTCTTCCATATTACTTTCATCAGACTCATTTATATACACATATAAATAATACATTGCAGCACAATCTAATCCCAATATTATCCAGAAATATGATTTCAAATAAAGAGCTATATGCGAATTTGATGTATGTAGAAAAGCATGTAATAATATATATATAATAGTTCCATAAATGAAAGTTGTTAAATATTTTTTACGACTTTCTTGATAATTTCCAATTGAAGCATTACAAATTAAATAAAAGAACATTTGTTTAACTGGACGATAAATTTTAAAGGTAATTAAACACACACTAATTTAATTTTATTCTTCTTGAGTCATTTTATCAATCACATATCGAGTCGTATCACTATCTGCGATTCCCCATATTTCTTTATTAATATCCCACGAATAAACAATATTGTTTTCATTATCATAATAATGAATATATCCATTATTATTTTTTTGATGGTATTCCCATAAATTTTCTAACATGATATTGAACTGATCCCATAATTTAGTTTCCTTGATTACAAATTTTTTTCTTTCTTCTGAAAATGCTTCTTTTTCTTGATTTTCTTTTTCCTTTATAATTCTTAGAATTTTATCATTTTCTAGTTTAATTTGACGTTTTCTCTCTTGGACAATTTCACGACATTTCTTATCATCCCAACATTCATATGTAATTTTTCCTAAATTATGAACATGCGTTAATTCATCTAAAGGTGATTCCGATTGACATAATTCACATTTACCTAATTTCATCATTTAATTTTATAGCACCGTATAATTTTAAATTGTTTTGTGAATATCAAAATATAAAAAAATTTGTTTTTTGAAATATCTTATATGTCAAATAAAAGGAAATGACAATACCGACTTTAATTATCATACTCGTTTTGATAGTTTTAATCTTCACTGACACTATTAAAATTAATATTACAAATAATGAAAACGAAGGATTCGAAAACCAACTTGATTCTAAACCAAAATCCAAAATAGCTTTCTGTTTTTTAACTGTAGGTGACATCAATAAACACAATGTTTGGGAAACTTTTCTCAAAGGCAACGAACATTTATATAATATTTATGTTCACCCCAAATACCCCAATAAAGTTACAAGTTTCTTCAAAAATTATATAATACCTTCCCATGATCAAATACCAACCGAATGGGGAAAAATTAGTCTCGTTAAAGCTACCATTAAATTACTACAAAATGCCATCAAAGATCAAAATAATAAAATGATAATATTAGTATCAGACAGTTGTATCCCAATATATAATTTTGATTACATATATAATGATCTAATTTCCCAACAAAATAATATAATTTCAATGCATAATCAACAAAATATTTATACACATCTTCGATATAAACAAATAAGTAACCCAAAGTTTATACCACACCACAAATTTAAAAAAGTCAGTCAATGGATGGCCCTAAATTATCTCACCGCTAATTATATCGTCAAAAATGATTACACAAATCTCTACAAAGATATGTCATGTCCTGATGAACACTATTTCGTTAATATATTAGACAAATTTGATATACCATACAATACACGTAAATTAACATTTGATGACTGGGATAACCCCAGTTTAGACCCCAAATATCGTCCATATCCAAAAACTTTTACAGAACTAAATAATAATAATCTAAGAAATGCTAGAAGAACTGGAGCACTATTCATTCGTAAAGTTGCTCCAGAAACTTCTATTAATTTATCCGAATTATTAATTCAATCCAATGATGTCCACATAATAACTAAATAACTGTAGACCATACTAATCAAAAGATATCATTAGCAGACTTGTTTAATTTTTCTATGAATTTGATCTGTTCGTAATATGACACTATTTCCGCAATATAATCCCATATCTCAGATGGTAATTCCAATTTATTATTAATAAACATTAAATTACTATATACTTTTACATTGTGTTGTGCATATTTTTTACATGTATTCTTAATTTTTTCTAAATCAAAACTAATATTTATAGAAGTTATCATCATATACGGACAATATTCCGATTTAACTCTAGGTACTCCCTTATTTTTACCTACATGACGCTGAAATTTTCTAAGAGTATCACAATTAATAAAATCCATTTCAGTGGTTATAATATATTTATAATATTCTAGATTTGTTGATTTGAATAATATATCTAACACATCAGATGTGCATGTCAATTTAATATTATTTATTGATACATTTATAGGTCGTTGATATTGATATGAAAAACATATAATATTTTTAGGATCAATATCTTTTTCTTGTAAATATTTTTCATTTACTCCACTTTCAGATGTCGTATCAAAATTAATTACATTATTGATAGTAAAATTTTTATCGTTATTTTGTCGTCTATATTTTTTTTCAAGTTTATGCAAAAAGGGTCCCAAATAGTTATTTTCTGTTTGAAAATAAACACATGAATAAAATACAAAAATACTCGGTCTCTTAAGATTTATTGGTGCTCCGCTAATCTCAAATTCAAATGACACAAACCTTGGCCATCCTATATTATTATTATTATTAATGTGAGTCAAATATTTAACTCCGTCATCAAAGGTATATAATTCTATTGTTGATAAAGTTTCTCTATCTTTCACACCTAGTATGTTCATATATGTTTTTTTATATGCTTTTTGATATGATTTTTATATGGTTTAATAATTCAATTTTTTATGCAGATAAAATAACAGAAATAGTTTGATGTGGATCTGAACCTACTTTAGAATCCAATATATTATCAAATTTATCAGTTTTAGCACTTCCACCAGCTTTTTCAAACATAAACGCAAATGGATAAGCCTCATAAAAACATCTTATTTTACCTTCTGGATTTGCTCTAGTCCTCGGATACAAAAAATAACCACCTTTTACCAAAGTACGATGTGCATCAGCAACCATACTACCAACATATCTCAAAGTATATCCATCATTCATCCATTCTACTACTTTATTTCTAACATCATTACTTATCCACTCATGATAATAAGCTTGATTAATAGAATACATCTTAATATATTTAGGAATTTTCCAATTTATTTTAGTCTCAATCGGGTCACAACCCTCAATTAATGATAAATTCAAAAATCTTATCCCATTCATCTCACTTGTAGTATATACAAATTCTGTTATAGCTCCATATAAACAATATCCGGCCGCAACAATTTGTCTAGGACTTTCTATCTTACCATCCGAATTTAATAAATAAATACCAAATATAGTTCCAGTTGTAATATTTAACTCAATATTTGAACTACCATCTATAGGATCATATGCAACTAGATATCCACCCTGAATTCCAGTTTGGTATATTTGTTCATGTTCTTCTGATATAATAGCACTAACGTACTCATTACGATCCAAATAATGTAAAATAGTTTGATGGGCCAACGCATCCAGTTTTTTTATGTGATCTCCGGAATGATTATCAATACCAATTAACTGCCCTAACTCTGTAGGATCATGTTTGTTCATTAATGTTGCAATTTTTATACACGCTTTTTGTATATCATTTATTATATTAGTAACAGATGTCATAATTATTAATCGATATTAATATTTTTAAAAAAAATTGTTAAACCTTTTAGGGTTTAATTTTAATTAACTTATATATTTAATATTACTTTACATTACATTTGAAACATTAATTTTTCAAGTGTTTTAATTTTCTGTTAGTTGGCAGGCCAAATGTAGGAATTTTGTTTGATCCCACGTAGTGGTCTTACCAACATCGTTATCCGTTAGCCACTTTAGAGCCTTCTTGTAAGAAGTATTCCATCGAGAACTGAGTGACATAATACGGTGAAAGAACGCCACTACTAGAACTGTTTCCATCAGCTTAGGATTCATAGTTAAATCTGTCGGCAACTGTAAATACAATCCAGCATTCTTAACATTTTCAGAAGTCCATCCACCATCCATACTTTGACACTTAATCAGATTTTCCATAATCTGTTCATCAGAATACTTAGACACTCTCACTGGTGCACTCTTAACCTGCACTGGTGCACTCACACTAGTATTTTCAATTGGGGGTGGAGCCACAGTATCCTTCACAGTACTCTTAATTGATGCACTATGAGTAGAAGTAGAAGTGTTGACAGTATTTTGTGGTTGTTGATCTGATTTGTTAAACAAAGATGTAACAGTATTCTTAAATCCAGAGAACGAAGTACTAAGTTTTGACATAATTGTTGAACCAGAACTACTCTTGGCGAGGGGACTTTTAGTTAGACCAGAACTACTATTGGTTGATACACGTTTAACTGGACCAGAACTACTCTTGGCTGGAGCACTTTTAGTTGGATCAAATGATCTTGTAGTAGGTTCAGTAGGTTCGTCGTCATCACACGTAGCACTCTGTTCAACGAAAATATTCTGTCGCCCCAAGCTATTTGAACCTCCTCGTTCTCTTTCACCTCCCAAATTCATTCCACGTGTATTGCCTCGTTGAATGCTACGGGGTGTATCATGCAGAACGCTATCTAGTTCATCAGCGTCCTGCGCCAAATCCCTCAGAACCTCTTCCATATTCTTAATACTTTCTTCACGTTCCTGAATCATACTAGATGCATATCCATGATGCATTGAAGATGCTGCAGCGCGTGATGATCTGAACACATCACCACCGCCATCCAACTCTTCACCACGTTCAATAACTTTTTCAATATTATTTCTCATAATACGCATAGTATCAGCACATGCCGCCATCACAGCTGGATCAGCACGGTAAGCATGCGAGTAACTACCCATATTACAAGAACCTGAACCTCTTTGAGGAGATGCAATAGGAACGTAAATCTTTTCCATGTACTTGTTGGCACTGGGATTAGATTTAACTACACCAACCGCGGCGGTATATTGTGTAATAACATTGTACTTGATGGCCAATGGAATAATTGAGCGACTCTTTTGCTCCTTTGACAATTGGTCATCGTTTGACAACTCCTTCAAACGAGTCATTGCAAAGGATTGGTCCAGTGGGAATTGACTTGTTGGCAAATTCTCCAAATCAAAGGTAAAAACTGTCTTCAAAACACCCTTGACATTAGTCTTAAGACTAACACGAGGACGTTTTCCCATTGACTTAACTTTAGCAAGAACATAACAAGGTTCATTCTCGAACAAAAGTCTAATGGGATTTTGTGAAGTACATTCAACATCACAATCCTCCCATACCAAACTAGCGTTTCGTACATGAGCTGTATTCAAACATCTCATAATAGTTTGAACTTGTGTCGGAACATCATCTGAAAAGAAAACGTGACTACAATAGCCATTACCTGCAAGTGCAAGCTTTTCAACCAAAACAGGAGAATGACTATGTCCGATACCCATCGTAAAAAATGTTACATCCTTATGTTTCGAAATGAGTTCAACCAGCTTTGATTGCATACCATCACCAACATCACCATCAGTCATCAATAGTATCATGTCTTGATACCTTTGACCTTTAACTCGTGTAGATTGAATACGACGATAAGCTTCGTTGACAACTGAAAACATCTCTGTGCCACCATATCTAGCTGTACAATTTTCAGATAACCATGAATCAACTTCAACCATGTTAGCATCTGTTTGTTTACGCCAATACTTATCATCACACTCAGGCAATTTAGGCAGTTCAGGCTTTTTGACATCAATAATATCAAACTTATGATGATGAAACATCATACTGATGTTTTGGATATAACAATTATGACACAAATCATAATCCCTACATTCATTACACTTGTGACGAGTACCCTTAATAGGTAACATTTGACAATTGTCACATGAAATTCCAGTATGAATTTGATACGGTTGATTCGTTTGAAGTATCTCACCAGGATAAAAACGATAACTAGTACCAAACATGGCAACTGAAAATTCACACTCCGGCAAATCTCTCACAGCAAGCTTCATAGCATTCTGAAGATTTTCGATCGGATCACCTCCCATTGATCCAGAACCATCCCCGATTAGAATGATGCGACGATTCACTTTAGGTTTCACATCTGAGGCATTTGCGGACACATCTGAAGCATCTACAAAATCCCAATCACCATCATTTGCAACATCAAAATAATCCGGGGGAGCATCTACAGGCTTTTCCTTAAAATAATTCGCAAAAGACATTTGAATATATTTTTGACCATCTGGATCACTCCACTGGAAAGCCTCTGAAGCAAAACCTCCATGTGGCTTAATCTGAAATGTTACGTTGATGCGACCATCCAAAATTTGACGCGGCAAAGTCAATCGATTATCATCCCCTGACGTGAACGTTGTCACCTTATTAGAAATATAATTCACATCAAAAGGACCTGATCTGATAAACTCAGCATCAATACTAATACCATACGGAAGATTATCACTGCCATCAGACAATGAACCACTCCAAACAGGCAATCCAACCGCTGTTTCTCCCGCACGGAGATAGGGTTGCATAGAAGTTAGCGCAAATGTATAACTGAGAGATTCTGACGTGATGTCATATGTAGAATAATACTTAAAACGAATTGATAGCTTTTGATTTGATCGCAAACGACCAATCTTAATTGTGTAAATCTTATCATTGTCTTGCTTGGCAAGAACGGCTTGATGACCCTGCTTGACCGCGGTATTGTATTTTTCCTCAGTTTCATGTTTCTCACCGACTTGCATGACAGTCCACTCATCATCATCAATTCTGTATTCAAACATAAACAAACTAATCAATTTCGCTGGGAACTTAAATTCCGCTTCGACGTCATGCTTAAATCTATTCAAATAATCTTGAGTTTCCTCGATGATTAGATCAACCCCTCCAAAACGCACCTTAAAGTGCCGGCGATAAAGAGGGATTTTAGTAAAATTTCCTTCAGGTGAATAAAATCCAGCTGAATAAAATGTTGTTGCTTCAGACATTTTCTATTTATTAATAAATATACTATTCTTTTCAAATGTTTCAATTTTTTGATATCAGAAAGACTTCAAAAAAGATAAAACACACTATACGTAAAAAAATTGAATTTGAAATATAATATTAATTTCAAGTACATCCAATATGACGTCAACTCTAACACTTAAATTCTTTGATTTATATCCCAAATTCGAAGAAGAATTAAAGTTCAATTTTAAAAATCAAACTGAATTTAATCTCTCAAACCAAAATTATAAACTCAAAATAGAAACTATAACATGCAATATTCTAGATTTACCAGAATATTTAGAACCAGAAAAATACCCCAACGTTGCTTTTGTATCCCCCGCTAATTCCCATGGATGGATGAATGGTGGTATTGATGCTCCTCTTGCCGATAAAGTATTACCAAATGTCGATAAAACACTTCAACATATGTTAGAAGAACTCGATTATCATGGCGAACTTGAACCAGGTTACTCCAAAAAGTTTCTAGATTACACGATAAACACTATCAAATCCATCTTCAAACATGATAAAAATTTAGCAAAAGATGCTATACAACTACTTACAAATGAAGGATTGCATGTTGATGACAGTAATTTTATTGATCACATTAATGCTGACTTTATCAATAAATATTTTACTAGAAAAACACCTGATCATCATCTTCCTGTAGGATCCGCAATTATTGTCAAACATCAAGCTAAAAATCAATTATTAATTTCTGCTCCAACTATGTTTTTCCCTCAAGATGTTAGAGATACACGTAATGCTTACTTTGCCATGATTGCTGTTCTTAAAGTTGTCGAAAAATATAATAGCGTTAATTCAGATAAACCAATTACGGAAATATTATGTCCTGGATTGTGTACCGGTGTTGGTGGATTGTCATTCACAAAATTAGCAACGCAAATTCATGAAGCAGTTCTAGACTTCCAAAAAGGAATCCAAGATACTAATCTCAATACTCAGCTAGTAAATTCATTCGAAAGCAAATTTCCAGGTTGTCTCTATCTTAGAGAATCCGCTTTCCATCAGGCCCCAATTAAATCAGGTATATTAGCATATACTCTTCGATCAATGTTTTACAATTATCCACACTCCATGCAACTCGTAGATAACCATTTTATAAACCAATACTTTTAATTAATAAATTATAAACATTTTTACCCTCTTTTCACTATTTATTATTTTTTTATTTACCTTTCTAGTTTCATTTTCAGAACTAGAAGTATTTTTTAGTTGCCTTCCTAGATCAGTAAAAAAAATTAAAGTATCTAGAACTAGAAGTTTTTTTTAGTTGCCTTTCTAGATTAATAAAAAATATTTAATCTGGAACTAGAAGTATTTTTTTTGTTGACTTTCTAGATTAATAAAAAATATTTAATCTAGAACTAGAAGTATTTTTTTGTTGCCTTTCTAGATCAGTAAAAAATATTTAATCTAGAACTAGAAGTATTTTTTTGTTGCCTTTCCAGATTAATAAAAAATATTTAATCTGGAACTAGAAGTATTTTTTTTGTTGACTTTCTAGATTAATAAAAAAAAAATTAAAGTATCTAGAACTAGAAGCATTTTTTTGTTGCCTTTCCAGATCAGTAAAAAATATTTAATCTAGAACTAGAAGTATTTTTTAGTTGCCTTCCTAGATCAGTAAAAAATTAAAGTATCTAGAACTAGAAGTATTTTTTAGTTTCCTTTCCAGATCAGTAAAAAATATTTAATCTAGAACTAGAAGTATTTTTTAGTTGCCTTTCTAGATTAATAAAAAAAATTAAAGTATCTAGAACTAGAAGCATTTTTTTGTTGACTTTCTAGATTAATAAAAAAAAAATTAAAGTATCTAGAACTAGAAGTATTTTTTTGTTGCCTTTCTAGATTAATAAAAAAAAAAATTAAAGTATCTAGAACTAGAAGCATTTTTTTGTTGCCTTTCCAGATCAGTAAAAAATATTTAATCTAGAACTAGAAGTATTTTTTAGTTTCCTTTCCAGATCAGTAAAAAAAATTAAAGTATCTAGAACTAGAAGTATTTTTTAGTTGCCTTTCTAGATTAATAAAAAAATTAAAGTATCTAGAACTAGAAGTATTTTTTGTTGCCTTTCTAGATCAGTAAAAAATATTTAATCTAGAACTAGAAGTATTTTTTGTTGCCTTTCTAGATCAGTAAAAAATATTTAATCTAGAACTAGAAGTATTTTTTTGTTGCCTTTCTAGATTAATAAAAAAAATTAAAGTATCTAGAACTAGAAGTATTTTTTTTTTGTTGCCTTTCTAGATTAATAAAAAAAATTAAAGTATCTAGAACTAGAAGTATTTTTTTGTTGCCTTTCTAGATTAATAAAAAAAAAATTAAAGTATCTAGAACTAGAAGTATTTTTTAGTTGCCTTTCTAGATTACTAGAACTGGAAAATATTTTTTAGTGGGATGATATGTAATGTAAAATAATTGAATGAAAACTAGAATTATTTTATTAGTATTTGATTATAGAATTAAAAATGAAATCATTAAAACTTACTTTTGTTGATTTAGATGGTCAATTTACTAGTATCATTCATAAAGAATTAATATCTGATCCAGAAGTTTCAACATTATTTAATAGTATTGAAACATATTCAGGTGACATTAAGGATTTTAATGATAAATGTAGTAATGAAAAAGGGTTAGCATATTTAAGCTCTGGAAATTCATTTGGATTTATGGATTATGGGATTGATGTGTCATACAATAGTGATATTTTCCCAGGTATTGAAAAGGAAGTTAGATGGGATATTGAAAATGTAAAACGTCGTAATTTGTTTGGTAAAGCTTATTTACCAATTGGATCAGCTTTAATAACTAAGAGGAGATCAAATTTTTTAATTACAGCTCCAACAATGTGGATGTCTCAAGATGTTTCGAAGACAAATAACACTAAACATGCATTTCTAGGAGTTTTATGTGTAATTTATTTGTGGAATCATTATCATCCAAATGAAATAATAACACATTTGGTGTGTCCTGAGTTAGCTACTGGATTTGGTAAAATGACACTAACACAATCAGTAAAACAGATAAAAAATGCCATATATGAATTTGATATTGATAAATTACAACCATATCATTTTAGAATTTTTCAAGAAATTAGAACATATTTAGAAGAAAATCCTGATGTAATAAAAGAACAACCAAATTATTATCAAAATACTCAATGGAAACAAATTGAACCATCATCCATTTTAATTAATAAAATTGATTAAAAAATTGATTGAGTAAAATAAAGACTATATTGGTAGATATATGATCAGACGCGAAGACATCGAAGGATCTAAATATAAATATATTTATGATAAAGGGTTACCTGACAAAGATTTAGAGTTTTTTTGGTATGGATTTTGTGATAGTATCAACAATACTATTAAATCTCAAACAGAAAACATTCCACATGGCATCTCGGAACTAGTTAATTCAAAACTAGAATCAACTAAAAAGACTTTAAACCAATTACAGAAAGAAGAAAAATACAACACAATACAAACTGTTATTAATGATTTTATTGTATGGATCGGTAAAAATATTATGATTCGTTATGCGAATTCATACCATTTTTCGATTTATGTAACAAATATCAAGAGATGGGCATTATGGATTTTACATGCAAATGAAGGATTAAAAATTTCCTTTGATATTTTAACTGAAAAAAATATAAATCTAGCGGAGGATCATTTTACGGTCTTTTTAGAATTAAAAACACAACTAGTCACTAAATCTACGGTTAAAGCAAACACAGATCCAACAGAAAGTGAGTTACTCAACCTAATTTCTAAATATGAAACAGAAAAACCCAGCAATAATTTAACTATTCTACATTCTATTGCTGAATTGTTGATGACATCAAATTACTTGAAACCCACCTTGCTAGATGCACTAAGTTCAGTATGTCCAATTATTGATTATCTCAAAAAATACAAGAAAATACCATCTGATCTAGTTATCAACAAACCTTATTCTCTTGAAAAAATTATCAAAAAACACTTAATCACAACATCATAATAAAAAAAATATTAATAATGACAAATTAAATAGTTTATTTTTTATTTATTAATTTTAAGTATCTTTGTGACGATATGAATATTGTCTCATAGGACAATCTGGTCCAGATAGATGACCAACTTCCCCACAGAAATTGCATTCTTTTTCAGGACAATTTTCAATTTGGTGTCCAACAGCGTCTCCACAGTATGAACAATAGTTAGCACATTTATTTTCCCGGTGACCTACCTTTTTACACTTTTTGCATGTGTGATCAACGATTTGAGGGCAATTAGCAATTTCATGATCTTTTTCGCGGCAAAACTTGCAAAATAGAGCTGTACAATGATTTCTAGTGTGTCCTTTTTCTTTGCATGACGGGCACTCATATTCTTTCAATCGTTCACATGTTCTAGGAGTGTGACCTTTGCATTCTTTTTCAGGTACACTCTGATTCGCACAAAAATTACAAAATAGATCGAGCAATTTATTATAATTTAATTGGTTACCCTTGAATTTTGTCTGAGATTTTTCTTGATTTTGATTAGTATTTTTGGGTTTAAGTGGTTGTTTATACTTAGTTGTTCCAGATTCATTTAATTGATTTGGTTGATTTTTTCTATCCGCATGACTCATAGTAAATAGATTGACGGTTTAAATAATATTAATTGCAATTCAATTTTTTTTACTTGAGTTTCAGCTCCGGTTTAACAGGCCACACAACTAAAAATGGATTTTTAAAAGTATCCGGAATATTTCTTAAAGATTGTCTATAATTTGACATATTATTAAGAGATGCTGTAGTATATCTTTTATTTACATCAATTAAAAAGAAAATATCAGTATCTTTTAATAAATTATCTCTCTTTTCCCTAACTTTAGTCCATTCTTTTTCAATAGTATTTGATTGACGCACTGAATCTATTTTCAAATATAACTTATTATCCTGAATTTTATCAACTACTAATTCAGATATTCTATTATAATTAAGTGGCATTACACATTCCATATTATCATAATTATTTGTTTCAATTAATTTCAAATAAAACTCATCACATACTGTTTCAAAACTATATATTAAAAATATAGTTGTAGTCCCTTTATACAAAAGTGCATAATGTTTCATCAAATTTTATATTATTTATTTATTTACCTTACTAAAATATTAAATTTTAACTCAATTTATAAATTTTAACCACTGAATAAACTTCAGATTCTCCAGATGAAACAGATCTACCTAATCCATCTCCTACAACACCATTTGTTATATAATGTTGTAACTCATATGTCGTTGAAGTCACTGGAGAAATTAAACCATCCAGTGTAGCACTATTTTGTACATTATATAATGATGCTGAATAAGCGCATTGACCTAAAATTGCTGTGGTGTTACCAGTAATATTTACAAGTTTTAATTGATGTTGATTGCCATTATAACATGGGGCTGATGCCGACACATGATATGTTCCACTATCTAATGTGATCCGATTACTCGATAAAGTAATAAAAGTTGTATTTTCTGATTTTGTATTTAATGATCTAGTATGCCATATACCACTAGTTGAAGTACCGCCATCAACAGTAGAAGATTTTATATCAGAAACAACTCCAAAATATATTGGATAATCCCAACTCAATATTCCACTACCATCCGTTTTAAGAAAATTATTAGAATTACCATCATCAACTGGCAAACGTAATGTATAATTAGATGATAAAGTTGCAGGTGCTTTAATTGTTATTTGATTCGTTCCTTGATCCGTAGATTCCCTCAAAATTAATTTTCCACCTGAAGATGTTTGACCTATTATAGTCACTGAAGAACTCAAACTAGTAATATTTGGTTGCGTCGCAGTACTCAATGTACCACTCAATGATGTTGCCGATAAACTATTAATATCAGTTATATTTTTTAAAGCATCCACCACAAGTGCCTTTGAAGCTTCCGCTGTCCCTAAAACACTCACATCAACATAATTTAACTCTGTTGCACTAGCTGTAATACTTATACTACCTAGAGTTATACTAGAAACACCTAAAGTATTTACCCCAGTTATATTATTACTATTAGCATCAATTGATTTACCCAATATAATTTTTTCAGTTGTATTAGTGGTATCAAAAGTCAAATATGTATTACTACCTTCTTTAATCTCTAATGCCGTAGAACTATTATCATTAATAAGAATATCTCTATCACCACTAGATAAATCTAGATTACCATTTAAAACTACTCCAGTTGCTGTTAAAGTAGCCATAGAAAGATTATTAAGACCTGTTAAATTTTTAGAAGCATCAACAACAAGTGCTTTAGAAGCCTCTACCGTTCCCAAAACATCTAGATCAACATAATTTAACTCTGTTGCACTAGCTGTAATACTTGTACCACCTAGAGTTATACTTGAAACACCTAAAGTATTTACTCCAGTCACATTATTGCCATTGGCGTCAATTGATTTCCCCAATATAATTTTTTCAGTTGCATTAGTAGTATCAAAAGTCAAATATGTATTACTACCTTCCTTAATCTCTAATGCCGTAGAACTATTATCATTAATAAGAATATCTCTATTGCCACTAGATAAATCTAGATTACCATTTAAAACTACTCCAGTTGCTGTTAAAGTAGCCATAGAAAGATTATTAAGACCTGTTAAATTTTTAGAAGCATCAACAACAAGTGCTTTAGAAGCCTCAACAGTTCCCAGAACATCTAGATCAACATAATTTAACTCCGTTGCACTAGCTGTAATACTTGTACCACCTAGAGTTATACTAGAAACACCTAAAGTATTTACTCCAGTTACATTATTACTATTAGCGTCAATTGATTTTCCTAATATAATTTTTTCAGTTGTATTAGTGGTATCAAAAGTTAAATATGTATTACTACCTTCTTTAATCTCTAATGCCGTAGAACTATTATCATTAATAAGAATATCTCTATTACCACTAGATAAATCTAGATTACCATTTAAAACTACTCCAGTTGCTGTTAAAGTAGCCATAGAAAGATTATTAAGACCTGTTAAATTCTTTGACAAATCAACAACAAGTGCTTTAGAAGGTTCAACCACACCTAGAACATCTAGATCAACATAATTTAA
>Ga0214923_10002085_pt1 | contig 27249 bp, 26 predicted proteins | sample LL1510_MetaG_FD_177993 | JGI IMG/M metagenome (GOLD analysis project Ga0214923, IMG submission 177993) | Freshwater microbial communities from Lake Lanier, Atlanta, Georgia, United States - LL-1510 | ecosystem: Environmental > Aquatic > Freshwater > Lake | place: USA: Georgia | collected...
CCACAACAGTGCAACCCTCTAATAACCCATCGACAACAGTATCGGTAACAGTATCAAAATCTCCAATACCAACAACATTCCCATTTACGAAATCGGTAACAGTTAGTATAAGTAGATCAGCTATAGCTACTACGGCTCCCTTTACTAAATCGGTAACACCATCAATAACTTACTCAATGTCGCCAACGTATTCGCGGTCATTATCATCTGTACCAACAACATTTCCGTTCACCAAATCAGTATCGGTTAGTATAACAAGATCGGCTATACCAACAACCCTACCTTTTACGCGCTCAGTAACTCCGTCAGTAACCTACTCCCGTTCGCCTACGGATTCAATCACAATTACGCCACGAGCAACATCAAACCCTTTTACAAAGACGACGTCGGTCACAGTATCACGGTCTATGACAAGCACAGTTTCACCAACGATCTCGCACTCCCTTTCCGTTTCACGCACAAACCGCACGAACTAATACAGACCCCCCCATATATAATAGTATTACATTAAATAGTTATTGCGATGTATCTCGTTATCTACATCTCTGCCACGGTTTTCATAAGTATGAACCATCTATTTAATCCTATTATTTGCTATTTCAATTAAACACACATTTAACATATCTACATAGATATGTTAAATAAGTTTCAAAATTTAAGCTACCGCTTCAATATTAGATTTATCTATTGTAAAAAAAAATATCTTCGTACCGGTTTTTAATTGGTCTTAAATCGTAAGTTTTGATATATTTTTTTCAAGTGATCTGGAACTTCTTCTTTAGACCGGTGGGCATTTCAAACTGGCACTTTGCGACAAAAGTTGACCGAATTCCTGTATGTATACTATTCCAAACATGGAAAACGTTCATATTCCGCAAGTAAATGAGAATGTTCTTATAAAGAACGTAATGGCGATAGAATTCCTATGGAATATAGAATGTATATAGCGGACAAAATATACATTTACAAGGCTAGAATAGTTCAAGTAGTTGAAAACAAACCATATATTCGTGTTCAGCCTTTACCATTATTCGCAGATACAACATTGGCAAGAATATCTACTAGAAAAGGGTATAACACAAAGATATATAAACTGCCGGTTAGAAATTTCCGTTGGTCTAGGTATATCAATCCAATTCCATGATTGAACGTCCTCTGTAACGTCACCGCTAACGCCTAGTAAATCTGGCACATCATCATTAACACCCACACTAACAGCACCAAGAACAGGCTCTAACCCAGTAACATCCTCAAGAACAGCATCTAATACAGCCTCTAGAACAGCAAGTACATCAGGCACACCGTCAGTAACACCCTCAGTAACAATAACACGAACAGCAACAAATACAGCTTCCAATACAGGTACAGCATCTCAAGGCTCTTCTGCAACAAGAACACCATCGGTAAGCCCCTCTTTAACACCATCATTCACACCAAGTCAAACTGTTTCACAGACGCAAACAACTTCAACATCTCCAACGCCAAGTGTATCACCTTCAAAATCTAGAACGGCCTCCGTAACAGCCTCTAGAACAGCAAGTACATCAGGCACACCGTCAGTAACACCCTCAGTAACAATAACACGAACAGCAACAAATACAGCTTCCAATACAGGTACAGCATCACAAGGCTCTTCTGCAACAAGAACACCATCGGTAAGCCCCTCTTTAACACCCTCCTTCACACCAAGTCAAACTGTTTCGCAGACGCGAACAACTTCAATATCTCCTACGCCAAGTGTATCACCTTCAAAATCTAGAACAGCCTCTTTATCAAGAACAACGACTAATACAATAACACCATCGGTGACGCCATCTAAGTCAGGAACCCCACTTGTCACACCATCAGCAACACTGTCAAGATCATGCACCCCATCAGTGACCCCTTCTAAATCTGCTACACAATCCGTAACACCATCTATAAGCAAAACCAGCTCACCGTCAAAATCAGGTACTCAATCTAGATCGCGAACTACCACAGTAAGCAGCACTAGAACGCGTTCGTAATCGCGAATTACACATGGACTTAATATATAGAATAGGATGTTTGATTTTTTTAACCAAATATCCTATTGTAATTATCTACAAGGGTGAGCCGAGTTGTTTGTTCTGATAAGATTAAGGTATTTTATAATTTATATTTTGTAAAGACTTCAAAATATAAGTTATAAAAGTTATTTAATCAAAGAACTATGCTCACCCGAATAGTTATTCAAAACTTAACAATCGCCCTTTAACAATTTCATTATCATGTTTTCGCACAGATGTGAATTCAGTATAGTCTTTATTAAACAATAAAGAGTGATTGTGCCCCCCAAAGTATGCATCAACATTATAAAGACTTTTTTGTATATAAGTGCCTTTACCGAAGGCATTCATTTTACCACCCTCTAAAAAAATAATATTACCTGATCCCCAAGAATACTCTTTATTTTTATGTACGCTAATTTTTACTCCATATAAGCGTTCTGTTATAGAATTGGTATCGTAAATATTACAATCTATAAGTGATACGTTTTCAAAATTAATATTATTGGTTTTAATAAATTTTTTAAAATATGGTAAACGCATTTCATTAAAGCCATGATGAATATGCCGCAAATACTGCCCTACCTCTTCTTCTAGAAACATGCTATCATAAATCCCTACATTATAGCTCTTATAAATTTCCCAAAAAGCACTCTGCTCCCATGCAAACCCCGTATTTTTTTTAGAAATAGATAAGTTGTACCAGTTTTTTATCAGTTTTTTTGTATTAGCGTTATTCTTACATATAAAAAAGCCGGTATTAGGTTTTTCTGGAAAATCCGGTTTGTCGTTTAGAAAAATAATATCATTGTGACTAAACATTTGGATAATATCTTCAATACGACGTTCTAAATCTTTAAATATACAATCGCTATCTATATATACTATAAAATCGTAATGTTGATCTAGTGCAATTTGAGTACTTAAAAGTTTAGACCAGGCCGCATGCCTGGGTTCCCCTGAATTGGGGTCGGTACAATTGTTTATTTGAATATCCCATTTATCACCTTTATAAGGCCGATAATATTTAAAATCGTACCCATGTTTCTTACAGTAATGATAATTAATTACCGAACATAATGTATGATAATTCGCGTCATCAAAATTTGCCTCAAGCTTTCTATTATCAGACATAAATACTAATATAGAAACAGTCATTTATTTAAAGCAAAGAATTTCTTTTCTTCCTTTAAGTTAGATGATTTCAATAGGGATTCTTTCCTTCCGGGCACCAACCACATTAGAAAATACACTAGCCTCTTATAAGAAAGCTGGATTATTTGAAGAATCAAACGATATATTTGCAGTATTACAGAAATCTGAACTACAGGCTGAAGAAAAGAAGGTTTGTGATATATACGGAATAAAAGCGATATGTTTGTCGGAAAACGGGCGAATGGGTTCAGGGTTTAAGGCAATCTACGAAAATGCCTGTAACGAATACATACTTTTTTTGGAAAACGATTTTGTTATAGACACACTTCAAGAAACAAAACAGTTCTTTAGTAACGCTCTTTTTTTTTTAAAAAGTGTAGGTGTAGATATTGTAAGGGGCAGAAGCCGAAAATATCCAGGTGAACCAACATTTAGCGAAGACGTATTGAAAAACGCCCACAGGTCTAATAAGTTTTGGACTACTCATTTAAGCGAATGTATACATTTTATAGAAAAACCCGATTTAGAATTCCCTGATAAAATATCAAAAATTAAGCCCAAAACCGGCGAAGATGACTGGTATATTTTCTCATCAAAACATTGTAATTATACGAATAACCCCATTATATGTAGCAAAAAATTTTTTAGAGAAGCGATTTTACCGTATTGTGAGTTCGGCGAAAATATAGAAGATAAACTTACACCTATATGGGCTACCAAAAACTATAAATGTGTTATGGGTCCAGGCCTGTTTACACACTACAGAATAGACGGGCATCGAGAAATAAAAAATTTCGTTAGTCTAGAAAATAAGAGATACACTTGGAGAGAGCATTCTATAGTTTTTCTAGCAAATGGAAAAATGGATGCGTTCGGCGAAGGTAAATACCATTATATAGATTCGAATATAATAAACGCCTATTTTGGGGGAGCATCACATAAAATAACATTTAGCGAAGGGTTTACAAAATTTAGCTCAATCAGATTGAACGATGGTGAAAATATTAATGGTAGCATTATTTTACAATAGTTTTCCCTTAATTATTTCACCATCGCCTTTTCTTGTTGATACGAATTCAGTATAATCATCATTAAATTCCAAGTTATGAACTCTCCCCCCAAAATTGGCTGTAAACGTAAAATTACCTCTTTGAGTATAAGTTCCCTTTCCAAATGCATCCATCTGCCCCCTGTTTAAAAAAACAATGGAATGCTTTTGCCAAGAATAGCCTTTACCTGCTATGGAGTTCGTAAAATACATTTGTTTAAAGCGTTCAAACAAATCAGTCAGAATATGCTCCTTAGATGATTTCCAAGGCACATGAATAATACTAGGTTTCTTGCCTGTATCAGCGTGTTTTAAGTTACTATCAATATACTTATCTATGTTATTCCAATCTCCACAGGGTACATAAAAAATATCACATTCGTAATCTAACTTAATATTATATTTGCCCCAGTTTTTGACAAGGTGATGAGCAATCCAACTTTGATCTAAACCTGAAATAACGTTATCATATTTTTTGATACCTTGATTCATTTCGTTAATAAACGTATCATCTTTAAGAGAACCATCTAAAACTTCCCTGAATAATTTCAATAGAGCTTTTTTATATCCAATGAATGTACCACCATTCAGATATTTATAACCAACTGAGTTTGCACCTAAATTATCGTAAAATTGTTTATCAATTTTAAGCTGATGCGAATACCATTTTTCCACAGACCAAACTATATCGGCACCGAATGATAAGAATTTATCTTTTATCTTATTTAGTGAATCAACATAAAACACATCGTACGCATCAGTGAAACATATAATAGGATTACTGGCCGCAGGTATTTTTTCTAAAAATTCTTTAAACCACGTCATTCGATTAATCCAACTAAACTCTTGACCTATCCCGATCACCTCAACCTTAAAATCAAGTATGTCAGCGGATTCTAAAAGGAATTTCATCTTTTCCGTATCATAGACATTAGATGGGGTCACTGCTACAATTTTATGCATCATCCCCCAAAAAGAAGTCATCTTCGAAAGTTTAGATTTATAAAAGCCTGGTTCTCCTGGAAAATGGTAGACTATCTTTTTATCACTCACAGCCGAAGGGTTGTTTTCAACATAGGAAGTCAACATTTTGTTGTCGTATTTATTTTGACTTATAGCATTATATACTATAAATGGCTGATCAAGGCAGCGTGGAACTGGATTCTTCTTTACATGAATATAGTCTGATATATGCGTTTGTATAGAATCAAATAGTGATTTCATTGATTCACTATTTTTAAATAGTAATATACCTGAAGTAAATGCAGACACGTCTGATTTATGTTTCGTGAAATCAAAGAATTGGGCCCCCCAAAAGTCGTGCCCGATATTACCTTCTTCCAACGCATAAATCTTTTCGGAAGATAACTCGATATCGAATAAAACATTTATATCTGAGTTCACCAATATGTCTGTATCTAAATATAAAATACGTTCGTATTTATTTATACCAGCATACTTAAAAATATTCAACCTGGCACAACCCGCATCAAATAGGGAATGTAAATCTAATATATAATATAATATCGGTAAGTCAACGTTTTCAAGCTCTTTTTGGATAATCGGTTGAAATATCGGAGATGTAACAATAAGAATATCTGTTGTATCTTTATTGATATTGCCTTTTACTGAAATCGAAGTAATAAGAAGCTTCAGCAAGTTTATATAACTTTGTTGATGAAAAACACACATGTAAATAAGATTCATTATATATTATGACCGGGTTATTTATTTTAGAAAAACCTCACTCATTAAGATTAAAGGATGGTGAAAATGTTATCCGGGTGAGCACAGTTGTTTGATTAAATAACTTTAAAAACTTATTTTGCAAGCCTTACATAATAGGATAAATATCTTAATCTTATCAGAACAAACAAATCCGCCTTCGGTGTCACCCTTATAGTACTGCAACCTAGTAATTACGCTGAAACTGCGGGTTTCTTAATTATAAACCATCTATTTAATCCTTTTGTTTCACTATACACAAAAGTACATTTGAAATAATCACAAATCTCTTTTAACAAAGCATCGCTGTAAACATAATGATGCAAACACCTATTATTAAAATTATCTAGACTTCTTTTTTTTTTAAAAAAGAAGCAAAATCACCAGCAGGTTTATCCATATTCAAATCGTGGGTCGCTAAAATTTCAGGTAGCGTAGATAGGTCATCTTCGCCCACATTTTTTTTTCGTATTGAGACAATAATGTTAAAAATTTCGAATAGTTTCGTTTATGATCTAAACAGGCGGATTTTTCAGGAACAAAGTAGCCGTCCTGTTTAATTATTCTCAACCATTCATTTATGGCTTTTATATTTGGCAGCGGGCTAGAGGGAATGGGCCATTATAGTAAGCCTTTTCCTGAAGAAAAATACAGAATTGTACAAGGGTGAGCCGAGTTGTTTGTTCTGATAAGATTTAGGTATTTTATAAATTATATTATGTAAACACTAAAAAATATAAGTTATAAAAGTTATGTAATCGAAGAACTGTGCTCACCCGAATAGAGTCTAGCACCATCGCGGTCCCACAAAACGAAATTTTACCGTGTATAGCTTCGCAGGCCCCGCCACAGCACGTCACAGAATAGAAAATTGAAATATCATTTACATCATCTATAATGATAATACATATATGGAATTTACGGAAGAACAACAGGCTATTTTATCCGAAACTAGGCATAGCCTCAAGATATTAGCGGGCGCCGGTTCCGGAAAGACAACAACTATGGCGGCGTACGTTCACAAATCAATAAAAAGCGGCCAATATAAAGAAAATGAAATCCTATTTATCACGTTTACACGCTTTGCCGGTCAAGAGATCCGAAACAAACTCAAGAAAATTGCAGGCTTAGATCTAAATGTTATGACTGGTACAATTCACTCTGCAATATTCAGATTTCTAAATCAGGCACGGTTGAAGAGAGAAACCTCGTCCAAGCTTTATGATGTTATGATGGAAGAAAATATCAAGTTCTTTCTTGATAACCTGCGGAATAAGACTCCGTGTTTAGTTTCTGTGATGAAGACGTTCAAACTCCTAGTCATTGATGAGTTTCAAGATCTTGATGATAGCCAGTTCTTATTTATTAAGCTTTTCAAAGATATACAACCAGATCTTCGCATAGTAGCAATCGGCGACCTAGCACAGAATATTTACCGTTTCCGCGGTACATCAAACGAGTTTCTACGCACAAGACTTCAAACTGAAATCGAACCAAACCTGGTTACGCAAAAACTAACAACAAACTTTAGAAGCACCACACATATTTTAACAGCCGTAAACACCATATTCAGAACGGAGATAAAGGACGGTCATATTTTGCCTATGATGCCATCAGATTCAACTAAGAAAGGCACTAAGCCGAAGTATTTTGAATACGCAGTAAATCCGACACCCGCAATAGGTGAATATGAAGAGCTAGTTGCAAAAACCATATTACCGATTATATACAGAGGCAAACAAGAGCAGAAGTCTGTAGTGCTCCTGTTTCCAGCAATAAAATGTGCTGCATTCAACATAGTAACTAGCTTACTAAGAGAGTACTCAAGAAGAGATGGATACAACTTAGATCTACATCAGATATCTAAGGAAGACACCACGTCTACAACTATCACATTCACATATAATCCCAAAGCCAGCGATTCACCTGCACAGTTTAGTTCATTTCACGCTGCTAAGGGATTAGAATGGGATATTGTATTTGTTATCAACACAAGCGACTCAATGTACGATATTCGTGACTACGAAGAAGATACTGAAGGTTTTATCGCAGAAAGAACGAATCTACTGTACGTTGGATTAACACGTGCTGAGAAGGAATTATACATCTTCGCAAATGCTAATATGGGCGGGCGGCACAGGCTCTTGGCAGCACTAGGCACCGAAATTAATACTATTCTTGATTTAACACAATGGGGAGAAGAAGATCATACACCAAAGTGCGAAGGTTCACTAAAGCCAATATCGGTGACCGATTTGGTACGCTCTTTGCCACAATACCCTGATATCTTCGCAAGAATAAAGGAGCTCAGCCAAAATATCAAAACAGTCCAGAAGTCCGGTGAACCTATGAAACACGATTACGTTTATGAAGAGATGAAAAAACGGAACAGAGAAATGGCATTTGGTACATTTATCGATTGGCGAATTAAACAAATCTTATGTATTAGCAATGTAAGATGCTTTCAAGATACACTTTTAGGAATCCTGGAATTCTTTTCGGGCATAGGTAGATTTCTTTCAAAGAAAGAGGCATTTGAGAATTTTGATACGCGAATGACAAAGCTACGCATTGATTTGACTGAATCTGGTATAGAATCCGAAACTCCATTATCGCAATATGTAAATGCCAGCCGCTATATTGCGTTACACAACGGGAAATATCATGGTCTAATCAAGGGAGTCCAAGATATAGTGGACCTGATTGTTTATAAATTACGTTCTGCTGCAGCTAAAGAACACCCCACCATCAAAGAGCAATACATACTTTCACAAGCCCGCGATTTCTTTACACGAGGTACCATGGGAGAAATTCAGGCTATTTACGCACCGCCAAAAAAGTACCTTGGTCTACCACCTGGTCTAAAAAACTTCGTAGAAAAGAATGATGTTACTTCAATAATAGTGGATACATTACAAAACTATGATATAAGTTCAGATAACCTTCAAGGTGACGTCGCTTTAGAGTTCCACAAGAATCGTATTATTATCGGTGAAATGGATCTTTACACTGATTCTAATAATGGTGCAGTAATCGAGCTAAAGTGCTCCTCTATAACAAATCCAGAAGAGCTTCGTGATACAGGAAATTGCAAAAATCTCCTACAAATATTGACATATGTAGCAATGGCACGTCACGGCATAGTTAAGAAAAAAGCAAAATGGGCTTTCTTATTAAATCCTTTGACAGCCGCCTATGAATGTTATGATTTAGATACTTGGTCGTTCATGCAATCAAAAAAGTTCATAGAATGCCTTGATGAGCTTTGTGCCTTAGTATAATCCATACTATTCGGGTCATATAACAATTTCTCTCATCCTTGTAGTGATGTACTCTGTAAAACAAATAAGAGACATATACACATATTTAAAGAAAAATTACCCCGAATCACTTCCACCACTAAGTGAAATCAAAACCTACGAAGACCTAATAGACCTTAAGCTGTCTCACTTCCAATGCGAACTGCTTAACTATAACAAAAATCTGGATATTACAAATGTGACCCACGTAGAAATTGCATCGGAATGGATTCCCATTAATATCTACACGAAGTCAATAGCAAACCTGGTCAGTTACACCAAAAAAATCCTCCTATTTAAACACCCTAAAACCCTTCCCTCCCTAGACCCGCACGAAATAACGAAGGTCAAAACACACAATAGCATAAGGGACCCAGCCTATTACAAATACGATGAAGCCTACCCAAACAAGGCTTTGAAACCGAATCTAGAAAACCACTTCATAATTACATCCTTCAGCATCGATAATAACGCAGACCAATTAGCAGCGGCTATCCAGCGACTTTACGAGATAAGAAACCGCTACAAAACCCTACATTTCCATTTGGAGGGCAACGGTGGCGGCGACCTAATACCGGTCCACCTAATTATGCTTTGCCTCTGTGGTCGCCAAAGCTGGATGACAAATTACGAAGTTATAGAAATGTCGCATGGTATCAAAAAAACTCGTAAATGGGACCCTTGGACATTAAGCAAAAAAGGCAGCAAACTAGATATATCGTTTGAAAGCCTTCCAACATACACCACGCAATACAAGGGTAAAATAGTCATTCATATGGATAAGTACTGCGGGTCATCATGCTGGTATTTCATAACCTATTTAATCTACGCTTTTGCCGAAAAAATAGAGCGGTTCGCAACCTACGTCGGTGGAAAACCGATAAAGCTAGGGCGTGCAACGGGCTCTCAAATAGAACTTCACGGATATTGTTTAACATCAGCAGGCGATGCTAACGCCGTGAAAAAGGCCTTCGAACTCGGTGATGCAAAAATTATGTGTTATTTTCCAACGCAGGCAACCGTACACCGTCCCGTAGAAAATCGGGATTGGAACCGGTTTTGGACTGAGTAAAAAATATATTTTTTATTTGTTTTGTAAAACAGGCCCTAGTCCTTGGTCAAGAAGTCATTCGCATTGTTGACGAGCTTCATCATCGCTAACGCGGCTGCCGAATCATTGCGGTCTGGGTGGTACTTCATAGCCAGCGTGCGGTAGGCCTTGCTAATAGAGGCGGCATTGTCCTGTACCGCAGTAAGTCCTAGCACTCTGAGGTGTGCCAGCCGCCCAGTCCTTACCGGAGCTTTGGTCTGTCTTTCCTGTCTTTCCTGCCTCCCTTGTCCACTGCCACTGCCTCCACTACTGCCACCCCCAGCTGTACCACCTGCAGCCTCCCTCTCTGCACGTCGCCGTGCCCCCTCCTCCGCCTGCTGCCTCTGCCGCTCCTCTGACCGCCACCTAGCCTCCGCGGCACGCCGCCGGGCCTCGGCATCTGCAGTCTTGGGCTTCGGCTCAGAGGCAGCCTTCTGGGCCGCCCAAGCCGCTGCATCCCGCGTCTTCTGGTCCGACCAAAGCCTTCCCCCAATGTGAATCTTGCGTGGCTTCTTCGGCATCCTTAGTTAAGTGTAAGCTTCTTTGTCTTCTACAGAGACGGCTGGGAGGTCAGATTTAAGATTAGACATTTCAATTTTTTCAACTATTCGTCTTCAATATAGGCGACACAGAATTGTTGATAATAAGTTTATTAGTAAACTTATTATTATCCAAGCCACAGTTTAATGATCCCACTGCGTATAAAAGGTGATATAAACTACAGCACCACTGGTGGCTGTAGCAGAGACGATTAGCGGTGCATCAAATAAATAACTAGAGGCATATTGAATAAAATTAGTAGGCTGACTGATAGAAACTTTGTAAGAGGCAGCATCCACCTCTGAAGGAAGATTCGCTAAACCAAGCTGCTGGACTTTTGTTACAACACCATTCGCTGTGATTCTAACTTGTGCGTTTGAAGCAAAACTGTAAATAGTGCCATTATTGTTCCACTTAGTATTTCTGATATAACTTAAAAAGTTAGGGCCCAACACAGTTACGGGAGAGTTCCCACCAAGGCGGCGGATAAATACACCAGCATTTTTAGGTTCGGCCGCCGCAGCTTTTGCCGCGTCACCTGTTGCAGCTGCTGCTGCCGCTGCCTGTGCACTGACAAACGTGGCGGGCAAGTCTAAAACGCCCCTGTTAAAACTAAATGGAAATAATAATACATCTGAACCAGAAAGATACGTTGGGCCGCCTGCAAAACGTACATCAGGAAAACTCATTTTAATAAAGGCTACGGTTTTATTATGGGCGTATTTTATTAATTTAAATATTAAACTAATATCTTACGTCCTTAAACAAATATGATAAGCAATCGGGCCTAATGATCCCAGCTTGTGAAGAATGTTAAATATATAGTTGTTGTAAAATCAGGATCGGCATTTTGCGGGTTAGCTGTGGCAGTTGCTGATATAACTAGTGGTTTCTTAAATACATATGTAACGCCATAATTAGTTAGAGATGTGGAATTAAATCCTTCTTCGGGTGCGTTCATTGAAATGACATATCCGTTATTTAATATATCAAACGGTGGGTTAATATATTCAGGCAAGTTGGGGCTATCGTCAAGCTGCTGGACACGAGTTACAACACCAGGCTTATAAACACTAATATTTGTTAGACTGCTGTAATCATTAGTATTATCTGTCCAAGTACAGTTTTTTAAATACGTCACAAAGTTAGGCCCGATTTGTTGAACTAAATTTAACCCTCCTTGTAGTTTGACTAATCCGCCAGTACCAGTCCCCACGAAAGAAGGTTTATTGCCACCAGTCAAGTCAAATCCATTAATCGGATTAATATCTAACACGCTATTTTTAAACGTAAATGGGAATAATATCTTCCCTCCACTATTACCAGTATATAGAGGCCCACTCACAAAATGGATAAGCTGGGAATCATCAAAAAGAGTACTAGTTGTCTTCGTCAGCGATGTCATCTCTACCAACGCCAAATAAAAAAAACTATATCCTAATTCTAAAATAGCCTGAAATCAAACTAGCCCCACTTCGTCTGTAACGCCATGAATTACGACCCCTATTTGGAAATACCCCCCGCATTTCAGTACCATTTAACTGGTGTACCCGCATAAATCTATTGTATAATGAGGACTGTCGGGCTCTTGCACTACGAAACGCTTTAAATTCTACGGAGCTTTTTACTCCATCAATCATCTCCTGTTTCGCAGTTTTAATAATATTAATAGACGTATTAACCTCTTCATTAAACTGCCGCCGCTTTTCAGACAATAATTTATGAAAAGCAGTAGCCGCCTTAGCATCACTAGAAATCGCCGTTTTTAGCCGTTTAAAATCGGCCTTGTAAACAGGGTTTTTCTTCCGTTCCTCCAAAATAGCCACATTTGCTGCATTATCAGCAACCCGATTGATATGATAGTCATTATTTCGCACAAGATAAACAGTCTGCCCGCAAATACAAATAGCGTCGTTCCATCGCGAAGCACTATTAGCAATAAGCAAAATCATACATTGAGTATGAGCAACCCTTCCGCAACACGGAGCCTCGGACTTCTTATCGCCCTCCCTAAATGGCTCTTCACAAATAATACATGCAGGAATAGAATTAACTAGATCGCTAATTTCGTTGCTCATTATTTATAAAAACGCTGAGCACGTTTAAGCAACTTTTAACGAAAGCACCTAAAAATTTGAAACGGATTAACATTTACGAGGCTCGGAAAAGAATGGCAAGCGAATCAGATGACGTTAAAATTTACGACTCCTTCGATAAAATCGTAGGCATACCCGAACTAGTTCTTCGTGGTATTTATGCTAAGGGCTTTGACACCCCTTCAGCAATCCAGCAGCGTGCAATCAAGCCCATTATTGATGGTCGCGATGTACTTGCACAGGCACAGTCAGGCACAGGCAAGACCTGTGCATTCACTACGGGTGCACTAAGCCGTGTAGACATTAGCAACATGAATGTCCAGGTTCTTATGCTGTCACCAACCCGTGAACTAGCAAACCAGACACAGGGTGTTGCAGAGGCTCTTGGTGATTATGCAAAGATTAAGGTAATTGGTTGTACTGGCGGCAACCCTGTTCGTGAGGATATTGCCGCCCTTCAGAAGGGTGCTCATGTAGTAGTGGGAACTCCAGGCCGCGTATTTGACATGATGGACCGTAACGCCCTTCGCCGCGAGCACATTAAGGTCCTAGTCATGGATGAGGCGGACCAGATGCTAGAGGGGCGATTTCGTGAGCAGGTTGAGTGTATTCTTAATATGGGATTTCCAGAGGCAACCAAGGTCTGCCTCTTCTCAGCGACGATGCCTGACGCGGTTATTGAGGTTGCCAACAAGATTCTCAGGGACCCAGTACGTATTCTTCTTCCGCCTGAGAAGGTAACGCTAGAGGGTATTAAACAATGGTATGTAGATGTTGAGCAGGACACATTCAAGTTCGACTGCCTCTGCGACCTTTACCAGCAAATTATGATTAACCAGGCAATCATTTACTGTAATGAGCGTAAGAGGGTCGAGTGGCTAGCAAAGCGTCTTCAGCAGGAGAACTTTGACGTCGGATTTATTCATGGTGAAATGGACCCAAAGGACCGTAAGGCAGTAATTTCAGACTTCCGTGTGGGAAAAATGCGTGTGCTTGTTTCTAGCGACCTTTTGGCCCGTGGCATTGATGTTCAGCAGGTCTCCCTTGTTATCAACTATGAGTTGCCTGTTCAGCAGGAGAACTATATCCATCGCATTGGTCGTTCAGGCCGGTTTGGTCGCAAGGGAACAGCACTAAATCTTGTTACGGCAGCAGAGCGTAAGGATTTGGCTGAAATTGAGAAGTTCTATTCAACAATCATCAATCCGCTACCAGGCGACCTCAGTGGGATATTTTAGATAGACAGTAAAGCATATATATTTTTTCATACTATAGTAGGATGTATATAAAATATATCGCAATTTTATGTATGTTAATGGTTTTATCACCACTTCTAGTTTTATCTTTACGCCATTTGAACCGTGAAAAAGAGCCTTTTGCAGCAAGCCAAGGTGGTGCACTAATCCAACTGGCAACAAGCCACGTTGCCTCTGAAGAAGAAGTTTTAGCAAATCTAGAGTACGAAAAACGCCAGGTAACAAGGGACATACTAAAAATGACCGAACCAGAGCGGAGCTCAGGCCCCTTTCCGGCAATTAACCATTAACAAAAGCAGCAAAACACATTCCTGCCGACCTCTACGCGGCTCTTGCGAAGTAAAATATCGTTCGCAACATCTTTTCCAAATAGCTCATACCGCTCATCAATCTCTTTAGCCAGCCCAACAAGCCGCTTCATATCTTCACGCAAATACGCAACTTCGTTTTGTGAAACAACACGACGTTCCCTTTCTTGCTTAATCTCAATCTTAAGCCGCATAATCTCCTTCTCTGTAGAGCCCTCTTGAAAACTATACGCTGACGCAGCAAGCCTATACCAAGCAACGCCATCATTACACTTGTATGACATTCCAGGCGTAGGACGCAGATGACACACAATAACAAACTTGTTAGGATTAACATAAACCTGTTTCACCTCAATAACACCAGGGGCCAAAGGGTTTCCGTTTCCGTCCACAATTCGGCGTAAATGATAGAAGCTATCAAACCACAGTAAATACTCATCAAGCTCAGTACTACAAACATTTATCCCAACAATACGTCGCTGCTTATCCTCTACGCCAAATACGATATAACCACCTTTGGCATTGAGAAACGAACAAAAGGTTCGTGCACAGTTCGATTTAATAATATTGCTCAGGCTCTGCTTGAACTCAAGCGTATTACTCTCTGTTGCGGGAAATATCTCTAGACCCGTCAAGTCAGGAAAAGGCTCCATGTTTTTATTACATTCAGCAACGGTAAATAATCTCAATTTTTCGTTTAAAGCTTTATCGGATGGTAGATTTTATCTTGAATGAAATTTCTAGTTTTATTAATAATGTCCATTTTCAAAAAACGCAGCATCGGATGCCCATTGTCAGTAGTAAGAACCCCACACATCTCTGGAAAAAACTGCTGCAAACTAAAGCCATATTCAAGACATATATGTGGCAAAATCGCCTCAAAATAGCCCGAATAATTTTTATCAATATTATCAACTAAGTGAGCTAACAATCGCGATGAAAACCGCAGAACAACCGCAAGAACTCCTATACTACTTGTATTTGTAAACCCAGTTAGCGAAGCAGTCCACATCCATCCCTTTGCTCTAAGCCCATATTCGGGCACTAATAAATCATATTCATAATCGTTATATCTATCAATAAATTGTTTAAAACTATTCGGATAATAAACATCGTTTTCAACAATCCAAATGTATTTATATTTATCAATAGAATCTCTATTTGTTCTAAAATAATTAATCACCATTGAATGACCTAGTCTGTCGTAAGATGTTTTACACTTATCGGTGGGCAGTATAGCTATGTTTTTCAGATTTATAGCCGGAATATCGGCACTACTATCACACAAGACTATAGCTGTTAAATCAGTAAACAAAGAATCAACCTTAGATAACGTATTTAAAAATTCGTTATTAAAGTTGTGAGTTAAAAAAACTAAAAGATTCATTAATACTGTCGGGATTAAAATTTAGGCTTTTCACCGTAGCAAATCGGAAAAACCCCCACATCACGGATATTATCAATACCAGTCACAGTCATCAAAAGCCGCTCAAACCCAATACCAGCACCAGCCGAAGGTTTGTATCCGTTTCGCCGCATATCAATATACCATTGAATGGGTTCAAGCTTATACCCACGCTCCTTAGCCGACGCAATAAGTTTATCATAGTTAGATTCCCTTACCGAAGACCCTATGAGTTCACCAACCCCGTTCATAATCAGGTCGCATCCCTGCACGGTTCGTCCATCATCGTTTGCCTTCATATAAAATGATTTTAGAACCTTGGGATAATTAAAAATAAATACCGGCTTTTTAAAAACTACATCGGCTAAAAACCGCTCACATGTACTGCCTAAATCGTCGCCCCAAACAGGAACTGTTCCAAGCTCCGAAATATGCTTATTAATAATATCAATCGCATCATCGTAGCTTATTCTAGCAAACGGGCATTCTAAATAGGCACGAAGGCGGTCTATAATGCCCACACTAATCTTCTTATTGAGCTCTTCTAAATCTCCAAGATGATACTTCAACACATAGCATATCGCCCCCTTAATAAGACTCTCATTGATATCCATCAAATCCTCTAGCGAAGCCCAGGTTTTCTCAAATTCAATGTGACCATACTCCGCAGCATGACGATTTGTATCAGATTGTTCAGCACGCCAGGAAGTGCCAAATGTATAGGCAGCATCTTCGCTCTGCACATAAAGCTCCAAACCCCATTGTTGTGACACGGTTAGCCCGATTTTCTGCCCGAAGAAGTCCTTAGACCAGTCCATCGACCCGTCGGCAAGCAAAGGAACCTTTCCACCACCGATGCAAGAAGATACGCAAAACATCTCCCCTGCACCTTCGCAGTCGCTAACTGTCAACGAATTAACACGGTAGCCACCGAATCCCATTTCATGAAATATATTTGACAATCCGCGGAAAAGCCCAGCACTAATTCGCAACACGGCGTGCCCAACACGTGTTTTACCCCAATCAAGTCTTTTTGTACGTAATGTTTTTAGCGTCGCATACGTATTTAAAATACAGTGCTTCGGGTCAAAAACCTCACCTATAAAGTAAACCTCTTCAATATGTAGTTCGACGCAGTCGACCTTTTTCTCATGGGCAACTACGGTTCCCTTTACCATAAGTGACGCCCCATTAGAAAGTTTCCCGTCGAGCTTTAAACAAATGTCGGCCTTTTCGCAGACAAGCTGTAATACAGATGACGACGACCCATCGATTAGCTCAACAAACGCAATGCCGGATTGAATCCTACAACTACGAACAGTGCCCTGCACTATTTTCTGTAATCCTACGCTCTTAACATCTATTTCGGTAATAGGCGTATACGACCGTTTATATGTACTCATTAAACTATAAAAACACGACTAACTTTAAGTAAAATGAGTAAATATTTACAAAGGTGAGCCGAATAAGTATTATCCTATTATGTCATAATAGGATAATAAAAATATTAGCAACAGCCACTACTACTCTACTGCTGCACAATCCCGACCAATTAGATTATACGCACAGCTCAATCCATTGACACATCCGCTTGGGAAAAACGGACAATCCTTAACCTTCGTCGCTAAAACAGGTAAATCATGGCTGTACTTGCACGCATCGCCATTGTTGCACCCACCACGACGACTAAAGTGCCTGCAGGTTTCCCTGACGTGACTAAAGTCGCACGCATCTCCCTTTGGACAGCCATCCTGGCTAAAGAAGAATTTACACGCAGTCTTTACATGACTAAAGGTACAAGCGTCGCCCTTATTACACCCGCCTTCACGACGAAAGTAGCGGCAAGGCTTACGCTTCTTGAGAAGCGGTACACCAGCTACTGCCTCCGCCTCTAAACGCCCATTACGCTCATCAAGGGTCTCGTAAATAGCAGCAACCCCGATTACCCCGTGACTGCTATGACACATGTTACCGTGCTTACAACCAGTAGATGAGCCATACCAGCCGCAGAATTGAGCGGGGCCAAACTCAGCACGCTTAGCTAAAACATCAGTTGAATCGCTCATTCTTTGTTTTGATTAAGGCAAAACACCTTTAGGCTTGTTTTACAAGAATATGAATCCCGAAACGAGTACGGAAAAAATCAAAAAAAAATAATAGGCAACACAATAGTGATGTTACGCATAGCGGTCTTACAAATATCAAATGACACAGAACAAGAAGAACTTATAAAATTAACACAGAATGAAGCCTACTGTAGAAAACACGGCTACGATTATTTACATAAAAAAAATACACCATTAATCGCAATTCTTAGCGAACTAAAAAATTACGATTGGATCATACATGTTGAATATAATTGTTTAATTAAAGATAAACCATTTGATGAACTTCTCAAACTAAATAGAGCAATCGGTGTAAATATTCTTGCATCAGCATTTAATATGAATCATCCAAGCTTATCAGACACTGAGAAAACAGACAACACAGACAACACAGACAACACAGACAACACATACAACACATATGCCTTAAACTGCGAAGGACTTTTAGTCAAAACTTCTTTGTCCGGACAGTCAAGGCAGTCAGAACAGTCAGGACAGTCAGAAGAACATACAACTACCCGTCGTCCACTTATGCAGAACACATAAGACACCCTTCGTCCTCCTTCTTTTGGCTACCCGCAACTAACGTGGGGTCTACCGTAAACTGCTGAGCAGAGACTCCCGCCTTTGTCCGCAGGTAGTAAATACCCGTCTTGAGCCCCTTCTGCCACGCGTAGAAGTGCATTGATGTCAACCGGCTATAGTCAGGATTAGCAACCCAGAGGTTCAGACTCTGAGACTGACAGATATAAACACCACGGTCCGCCGCCAAATCAATCAACGTCTTCTGCTTCAGCTCCCACGCTGTCTTATAGAGATTCTGTAAGTCACCTGGAACCTCGCTCAACCCCTGCACGGACCCCATGTTCTTGATAATCTTATCCTTTAGCACAGGCCCCCACAGGCCAAGCTTAACAAGGTCTGATACAAGATACTTATTTACGACTACAAACTCCCCTGCTAATACACGGCGACTGTAAATATTTGTCGTAAACGGCTCAAAACACTCATTGAAGCCAAGAATCTGTGCCGTACTGGCTGTCGGCATGGGAGCAATCAACAGTGAATTACGCACGCCCTTCATGGCCCGCTGCCGAAGGCCAGTCCAATCAAGCCCTACATCCGCCAGTGGCTCAACATTCCACAGGTCAGGTTGCATCTGCCCCTTACTCATGGGGCTACCGGCAAATGTGCTATATGCTCCCTCCTCATCGGCAAGTTCACACGAAGTCTCTAGAGCGGCATAATACATGTGAGCAAACACACGCTTATTAAGCAATACCGCGTCAGGATTTGCCTTTGCATCAGCGGTCTCCCACGGCAGCCGCAGGATAGCAAATAGGTCAGCCAATCCCTGAACGCCAAGCCCAATAGGCCGGTGTCGCATATTGGAAAGCCGCGTCTTCTCTGTGGGGTAGTAGTTGACATCAATGACTCGATTTAGATTACGCACAAGAGTCTTGACTGCCGCACGAAACCCATCAAAGTCAAATGCTCCATCAACAATAAACGACGGCAACGCTAACGACGCAAGATTACATACGGCGGTCTCCTCAGGTGACGAATACTCAATAATCTCTGTGCAAAGATTACTGCTACGAATCACGCCAAGATTCTGCTGATTGGACTTCTTATTAGCGGGGTCCTTGTACAATAGGTACGGCGTGCCAGTCTCAATCTGTGAATCAAGAATCTCAAACCAGAGCTTCTGTGCCGGTACAGTTGAACGCCCCCGCCCCTCCAGCTCATACCGCTGATAAAGCTCTTTGAAATCATCACCCACAACATCTGCAAGACCAGGAGCCTCAAAGGGGCAGAACAGTGTCCAGTTCCCGCCGTCGCGTACACGCTCCATAAATAGGTCAGGAATCCAAAGGGCATAGAAAAGATCACGGGACCGCTCATCCTCATTCCCATTATTGAGCTTCTGCTTTAGAAAGTCGTGGATATCAGCATGCCACGGCTCCAGATAGATGGCAAACGAACCGTTACGCTTACCACCGCCCTGGTCCACATATCGGGCCGTCGCGTTGAAGTTACGCAGCATCGGCACAATACCATTACTTGTCCCATTTGTCCCATTGATTGTTGAACCACGGGCACGAACATCGTGAATAGACAGGCCAATGCCACCAGCATACTTGCTAATCAGGGCACAATCCTTCAACGTATCGTAAATCCCCTCAATACTATCCTCCTTCATGGAAATAAGGAAGCACGAACTTAGCTGAGGCCGCTGTGTCCCAGAGTTAAACAGTGTTGGCGTCGCATGAGTAAACTTTTTTGTGCTCATAAAGTCGTAGGTCGCTAGACCACGTTCCAGATCACCAATCCAAAGACCTAGTGACACACGCATCCACATGTGCTGCGGCCGCTCCACGACTTTGCGACCAGGCCCACGGAGCAAATAGGCCTTCTCCAGGGTCTTGAAGCCGAAGAAGTCAAGCAGGAAATCGCGGTCATACTTAATCCGCGACTCAATGACCTCTGCGTTTGCCGCGACAAACTCATAGAACTCCTTGGACACTGCAGGAGCATCCTGACCACGCTTATTCTTCATTCCGTAAAGTACAGCCATAGCATCTACAAACCGCACTGGCGTAGTCTTCTGGTGATTGCTAATAATGATACGGGATGCTAAAACCCCGTAATCAGGGCTAGTCGTGACATTGGAAATAGCAAGCTCTGCAGCAAGACTATCAAGCTCTGCAGTCTGAATACCGTCAACAATCTGTGCCAGGACCTTTTGTGCCAAGGCAGTCACGTTTACACGGAGCCCCTCTGCAGCCACGCGTAGCCGCTCAGAAACCTTCTCAAAGGCAACCGGCTCACGTCGCCCATCACGCTTAAGAACAGTCATCTCTCCACACACACCGCCCATTTCTGTGATTGTTAGACTCATTTTATTTACACTTTTAATACACAGTCCGGAAATCAATTTTGCTCTGAAAAGCTTATTAACGGTTCTTCCTTAGAATCATCCACGCATTCTTCATCATCGTTATACTGTGTTAAAAGTTTAAACCGAATAACTAAATCACTGTATCTTGTTTTCTGCAAAACATCGGCTAAAAATACACGCGAATAACGGCATAGGTTTAAAAATCGCACGCGATAAAACCATACTGTAAAACTTGACCCATGTTCTATTAATTCCAAAAGTTCGGCCATTTGTTGTAAAACACCATCTACATTATTTGCAGGCGGTTGACTTAATAAACTCATCCTATACGTATATTGTAACTTAAATAGAAAATATAAACACATGAAAACACAAGACAAAAAGACAAAAAGACAAAAAAAGTGAATAATATTATTTAAAAGCAAATAGCAAAATGAGCCTTTATGTCATTGTAGAAAACGGTATTGTATACCCAAATATCTATACAACCTACGCTTTGGCGGTAGACGCAGTCAAGACCAAACATAAAATAATGCTGGATTACGCGAAGGAAATAGAGTTAGAAGAAGATTTAGATCCGGTAAACGAAGTTGATGTGGATGAAAATCCGTCGGGTGAAACTTATCTTTATATTGAAAAGGGTATACACATTATTATATCAAAACTCCCGATAACATAAAATCGCCCCCGGAAAAAATCGGCCCCATTATTTATAAGGGTGACACCGAAGGCGGAGTTGTTTGTTCTGATAAGATTATGGTATTTTATAATTTATATTTTGTAAAGACTTCAAAATATAAGTTATAAAACTTATGTAATCAAAGTACTATGCTCACCTGAATAATAAATGGAACCGCAACCCGTTGTCCCTGTACCAACCGCAACAAAATTAACAATCACCCTTTAAAAAAATTGACTAAGTACCGAAACCCCTTAATAATTAAAATGTCAAACCCTGCCTATTATTTTATCAACACTACGCGTAAGGAGTTTATCTTCTTTAGCAAGAACATCTCAATCGTAAAAGCGTTGCACGACGCTATTACCTCTAGCCAAGGGTGGACCTCAGAAGACGATATACGAATCGGCCAAGATGAAGAAGCCATTAATTATCTAGACACAAACCGCTACACAATATCCAAAAAAAAACTAGCGGAACATGGTTTCGATCCATGGACCTTTGGGTTATGAGCCCAACGCAATTCCTCTTTGCTATTCCGCTTTGACTAAGCAACAACAAATAAGTCAAGTCAATTTTTTGGCAAAACTTCTGGAACTGCGGCGGCGATTTCTCCTTTTTCTTTTAGAACCGCCTGTGCTGGATTGCTTTGTTTTTAAAAATTGAGGGTCGAAACTCGCCCCGCGAAGTCTAGGGTCATGAACAACTACCTTAATACCAACAACAGTACCCCTTTTTTTAACTTTACCTGGGGGTATACGATAATCGCCACTTGGCACAGAAGCATCAAAAGTTAAGACTGTTCCTTCTGCAAATGGCGTAGCCGTTTTTTCATTGACTTTATTCAATAGTTCTTCAAGAGGTAAATCTTCCAGATTAACTAAATAATTAAATCCTGTTGTTGAGCCTTCCTCTGCTACTTCGAGTTCAATTCCATGTATCCAGAAATTTTCTACTCCGTTGAAATCGTTTGCAAATACCTCTTGTCCTACGCCACCCATAAACCCCATTTTCTTAAGCATTTTTCCTGTTAATTCTTCAACAGCATCATATTTCTTTTTCGAATTTCCGGGAAATTGGCTCATCTTTATTTTATTTGGAGATTATTATGTCTCCTGCGGCGAAAGTAAAGGCATAGTGAAAATATTTAACAAAAAGGTATTTTCACTATTAGAAATAATAGTATCCATATTAAAAGCTTAAAACACGAAAATAAGCGTCTCAATTTTGAATGACAAGCCGCTCATAGCTAATCCGCCGTATATTTTCAACCTGCACGGTTTCACACGCCCCAGGCACATAAACACCAAACCCCTCTACCGCACCTGATAGTAATTCAGGGTTAAACCCCTGTACTATAAGGTCCACATAGCGACCATTATCAACACCAATACAAATTAACGTCATTCCGTGCGACACTCGTCCAGTAGCAACGATTCCGCTAAATGTCGCCAGAATCTCAGTATCTTCAGGCCGCTCCTTGTACACATTGACCCCACACCCAGGAAAGAATCCAGGCGTCAACCAGTATCCAAGCGTACACATATCTTTTAGAACCTGCTTCACAGAATTTTCCGAACATAGTAACATCTGCTCACCGCCAGCCACTGGAACTAACGCCGCAGCCCCGCCACGGGATCCCAGCTTATAAGGCGGTCCTTTCCGTGAAAGAAGCAGACCAGAAATCCGTGCCTCCCGCATATGAACCCACTTAGCGTAGTCGCTTGAACAGTGATTTAATGTTGATACCCAAAACAAGTGCGGCCAACGTGCCTTGAAATAGGCTAAACGCCAGACAAGAAAGGCGTACGACAAAGCATGCGATTTACAGAAACTATACTTTGTTAGCTGATTCAAGTCCGCTAACAGACTATTTTTCTTTAGACCAGTGACACCGACTAAAGCCAGCTGCATTTCAAACGAATCAATATCACGCCCCTTCGCAAACTTCTTACGCCATCGGTCGCCAATTGCGGGTGTGCACGACAGCACAGCACATATACGTTTAATTGCGTCGTCGTCATACACAATTGGCTGTTCCTTCGCAGACGAAGGCAGGGATCCCTCTGTATATTTTTTTACAAACGCACGCTTTCGCCCACCTTCTGCAGCCGCTGGCCTAATTAGAGCTAAAGCCAATCCGATTTCATCAATCGACTGTGGGCGTAAATCGACAAATAGCCGTCGCATACCACGGCTTTCCCCGAAGGTCAATCCAACAGTCTGCCCTTCGCAGAAAACTTGGCGAATGCGTGGAATCCATTCGCCAGGAATCGGCGACCAGAGATCCGCATCATCCCCTGATCCACCCAATAGTTTACAAACCTCTATTGCCTGTGCAAGCCCACGGTTACTTAAAAGATCAATCTTGATAAACCCCTGATCCTCTGTCTCATCCTTATCCAGCATAATCTGGCAGAGCGTCGTTTTAGGATCGTGTTCCAATGGGATCCGCTCTTTCAATACAAGCTCCTTGGGCACAACCGAATCAAAGATAACGATCCCTCCGCAGTGTAGCGAAGTGCACCGCTCCGTCCCCTCTAGCTCTTTTGCCTCCGCCTTAACTGCAGCAACATTCTCAGAACCGACAAGCTGCCCCAGTTTAAAATTCTTCGGAATCCGCCCCTTATGACCCGAACGCCGAACCGCCTCCCGTAGTGCACTTTTCTGCTGAAACATAACATGGTTACTAATACGGGCAACTCTGTCAGGAAACGCCTTAGCTATCCGTGCATATAGCTCATCCCGGCGGTTATAGGGCACATCAATATCAATATCAGGCATATCCACACGACAATCGTTCATAAATCGGGCTAGCTCCAGCCCATATTTAATAGGGTCACTATCTGAAATCCCCAATAACCAGCAAACAAGCGACGACCCCGCAGAGCCGCGAATAACGTGTGGGATATCTTTCATAAACCCCATAATAATCTGCACCTGCAGAAACACATTAACAAAGTTATTTTTATCAATAAGGGCCAGCTCCGTTTTGAGCCGCTTCTGATATTCATCAGAAGCCCCCTCAGGAATAGCCCGAACAAACATCGGTGGTAATACAGTTTCTGCTGCCATTAAAAGCCTCCTCCATCTAGCGACTAAATTCATTTTTTGTCCCATTTTAGTAGAGGCCCCATGGCTAGTCCAACCGCAAACTCAACATTTAATCAGTCAATAGACTTTTCTCAATATGGTATGAACTGGGTAATCGATGATACTATGACAAAACTTCCTACAACTTTTCTTGACGGAATATCTAAAGTCACACAAACAGGTAACAATATTAATATATTAAAACCAGATGGCTCAACCTTAAACTTTAATATAATCGAAGAACTCGGTCGTGGCACATTTGGAAAATCCTATCTTATAGACCAACAAATCAATGGTTATGACGCAATAGTAAAGAAAATCAAACTAATAAGCTCAAACGAAGACTTTATTTATGATATTTTACAAGAGGTTTTAACACAGATAATTATATATGAATCTACTAAAGATATTGACATACCAGAAATTCAACTAGTAGGTCCATTTTGCCCAAAGTTTTTTTGTTTAGGGCGTGCGAATGATAGTCTATATATAGTAATGGAAAAACTAGATGTGGTTTTAGCAAGTATATTTATGCGGTCCAAAAAAGCCCCAAGCACATGGCAATTACCACCAGTTTTTAAAGTTCAAAAAATTATTCAACAGCTTTCTAAAATTTTAGAGGTACTGTATAGAACTTTGAATTTCAATCATCGCGATTTAAAACTAGATAATGTTATGTATAAGAATATTGGAGCTAAATTAAATATTCGTTTAATCGACTTTGGGTTTTCCTGTCTGACTTATAAATCTCTAAATCTACGTTCAATTTGCAAAGACTTTTTGCCATCTAAACTAACACATTGTAATTCCCGTTCACGCGACCTTCATAGTTTTTTTTTTTATTTAAAAATATTTTCGGAATACGCTAATGTAGTATGTCCAATAAATGATATATTTAATATAATTTTAGCATCAGATGTTACAAAACCTATAAGTTGGGGCAACACGTATAGAAAATTCAACGTATTTAATGATGATTCTAACCCATTGCGGACAAAAAATCTAGACATGGATGTAGTTTACCGCATATTTACAAATTTAATTTTCACTACACCGACAAGCCCGTTTAGCAAGTTTACAAGCTCGTGGGCAAAATCACTAGCCTACGTTGATGATGATACAGTTAAACATTTAACTGACGAAGAATACAATCAGTTAGAACCCTCGGTAGTAGAGCCCTTTATAGTAAAACAAGTATCGGCAAACTTGCGGCTATTTTGGGCTAAAAACACAGACCTAAACGCGTTAATAACGAACTACACGTATTATATTCCAGAATTGACACGCCCTCTAAGGAAAACACCATTCACACTTCCTATAGCCTTGCTCCCAAAAATATTTACGCAGCATATTACGACTGTATTAGAACAAACAGACAAATTAAACGAAACGATACTTCATAAAATTGCTAGAAATCCAGATATACCTGACATTCGATCGAAACTTGATAAAGTACTAGAATCCCCTAATGTTAGTATACCATTAAATATAAAAAATATAAGGGGAGAAACCGCGTTAGACGTAGCATTAGAAACTAACTTTACAGAGGCAATTGAAAAAATAATTAAAGTAGGCAATTTTCTTGATTTTTTCAGGCATTTTCCTAAGATTCATTATGATACTGTGCTTAAAATATTAGAAAAAAACTCCGATTGGATTATGAATATTAAATCGCAAATGGAATACACTATGCTACATGTTTTATCATCAATTACAATAGATGAAGAAAAAGGTCAAAAACTAATGGATATAGTATTTGCGATTCCGCTAAGCCAAACATATATAGATTCAGTAAATGATCAAGGGTTTACTGCATTTGAGCTTGCTTTAGAATATAATAACGTTGAATTAATAAACAGGTTTATGAAATTAAATGCGAACGTAAATCCTGTAAAGTTTTTATTTAATTTAATAAGAGTAAAAGATTCAACTATAATAAATGCATTAACAGCTAAGTATTATGATAAAACAAAAATGGATATAAATAGCAAAGATTCAATAGGTAATAAGACACCACTAATTCTTGGGACATTTTTAAATAACATTAATCTTGTAAAAAAATTAATAGAACTCGGCGCAAAAACTGCATTGAAAGATGCACGGGGAAAAACAGCACTTCACTATGCGGCAGAAAATGCCTCAAGGCACGAAGCAAACGCATTCGACATAGTCAAGATTTTAATTGAGGCAAACCCTGCCTTGCCGAATATAAAAAATAATAGTAAAAAGGGCCCTGGCAATCCGGAATACGTAAAAAATGCAGAGGTACGGAACTATATAAAGACGCGAAAGTCTCGATGGTTCTGCAGTCAAAAAAAGAACACAAATAAAAATAAGAATGGCCCCAATCAATGTGTTCTATAGATATGTGGAGTCTCTTTTTTTTAATGCTTTATGATATAACAATATCATAAAATATTTAAAAAAAACGTAAAACAGTAAAAGCCAATGATTCGGTTTTAAATAAAAAAAAAAAAAAAAAAAAAAAAAAATATTATATTAAATTTAAAAAAAAAACAAA
>Ga0214923_10002086_pt1 | contig 27242 bp, 29 predicted proteins | sample LL1510_MetaG_FD_177993 | JGI IMG/M metagenome (GOLD analysis project Ga0214923, IMG submission 177993) | Freshwater microbial communities from Lake Lanier, Atlanta, Georgia, United States - LL-1510 | ecosystem: Environmental > Aquatic > Freshwater > Lake | place: USA: Georgia | collected...
TTGAAACCATTTCGGAAGCGATCGTCGAAAGCTTGGGTAGCTTTTGGGCCAAGATGTTAAGTGATCAAAGATAACTCGGTAAAATTTGTAGTAAGGCTTTTCGTAAAAACCGACATGATCGATTTCTGAAGGGCTTAGCCCAGCCGTTTGAAAGCAACTATTAATGGCCTGGATCGGAAAAACAGGGGTGTTTTTTTGGCGATTAAAGCGCTCTTCTTGGGCAGCGGCGACTAGTTTTCCATCAACCCAGAGACTCGCCGCCGAGTCATGAAAATAGGAGGAAAGCCCTAAGATAACCATTTAAATTAAAGACCCGCGTAAATAAAAGTGGTGATGACCGAAGGCCCTGCTACAAGCGCCACAAAAGCTAAAAAGGTCAACATGATGAGGATAGGAGCTAAGAAATAAATTTTGTGAGTTTTGATAAGCTCCCACATTTGCTTAAAGATATAAAAAAATTTTTTCATGGGGTTTCCTTAGCTTTGTTTAAAAAAAGTACCGGGACTTGGATTCTCCAAAGCGGGTTTGAGCCAAAAAGAATCTGCGCCGATTCGGTCACTTTCTAGCTTTCTTTTTCCTATAAGTTTAGCAAAAAGCGAAAACCAGCTAAATACAAAAAAATAGAGAAAGAAAAGCGTGCTCGCCAAAAGAATTTTTTGCGATATGGCAAAAACCAGCGATCCGACGCGTTTTATGAATTCTAGAAGCTTTCTCATGCGAAGCCCTCACACCAATCTCCGATTTTTGTTAAGAAGTCCTGATAGGGAAGTGCCAAAACTTCGCCCCACTTTTCGGCTTTTTCTCCTCGAAAAACAAGAAATAGAGAACAAGGTTTTTTCGAAACCTGCGCAAAGGCTTTTAATCCCTCGAGATGATTCTCCTTAACCTTTGTGGCAAACTTAACTTCAACCGCTACCACCCGTTTGCCACAATCAATAATCAAATCTACTTCTTTCTTTTTATCATCCCTGTAGTAGTGCAGGGACCAGTTTTTTTGATGATACTTAACGTGTATTTGGACCTGATTGACTAGCCACTGCTCAAAAAGTGGCCCTATCTCAGTTTCAGTAAAATGGTTTTTCTCTTGACCCAAAACCCCATTCCGGACCCCCAGGTCGAAGAAAATGAATTTGTCTTTTTGAGAGGCCTTTCTTTCTGCCCTGACGTGCTGGTACCCCCCCAGTTTATGAACAATTAACGTGTCAGTTAAAATATCAAAAAATCTTCGTAAGGATTCTTTTGGTATTTCACTATCTGAGGCAAGCGCACTGTAATTAATCACTTGTCCGGAAACAGCCGCTGAAAGATCCAAAAATCGAGCGTAAGTTCCCACATCGCGAACGAGACCCTCCGCTTTTATTTCTTCCCGTAGGTAAGTATCGATATAATTTCTCAAAAGTTCGGGGCCATATTCAGCCAAATAAACTTCCGGTAACGTTCCTACGGTAAGCGCCTTTTCTAAATTGAAATCATTTTCTAACTCCCAAAAGGACAAGGGAAAAAGGTCATAAGAAAAAATGCGACCTGGCAAAAGATTGGCCTGCCCAGCCCGCAATTTCCTCGCCGAAGAGCCAGAGAGTAAAAAAGGAGGAAATTTTTTTTCATCTATTAAGGCCTGAACTGTGTTGAGAATGGAAGGGATTCGCTGAACCTCATCAATGAATATGAAACCTTTAGAACCATTCGCTTCCACTTGACGACGAAGGAGATGGGGATCTTTCAGATGGCTTCGAAACTGGACTTCATCTGCCAAATTGATTGAAAGAGTCGGCGAGAGTCCCCCGAGAAGGGTGCTTTTACCGACTTGTCGTGGTCCTAAAAGAAGGACACTTTTTTTCAGTTTTTCTGCCTTTTGTCTGATTTCGTGGGTTAGGGTGCGAAACTTCATAGATGTAATTATAGCCTACATAGTGGGGCAAAAAAAAAGATTTTAGCCTACTTCAAAACCGAGAGAAAGAGTTTTGTTAAAAAAGGTAATTAAATCCAAATGCTTAAGCCCATGACTTCCAACTAAACTTGTGATTTCTTCGAACGCTAAGGCTGCCGGTTTCTCAGGGATCCCGAGCTTTTGAAATTGAAATTCGATGTCTCGGTAACTGAGTTCCTTCATTGGGGTAGCCATTCCATATTTAAAGCCAGCCAGAGCCGCTTGGTCATCAAGATCCGATGATCGAGCCCATATTTTAATCCAATGATTTTTCTCTGTGTCGCTCACTCTCCAACACCGGTTCATCATTTTATGAAAAATATGGGAACGGTATTGGAAAAAATCGTGGATTCCGACGGGAACAGAATCCGAATCTTGCGTGGGATCAAGTCCTAACGAATGAAAGGTCTCCTCAATAATCGCTCGAAAAGGTCTTTGAATAAATGCTTGCGAGCCTCTCCAATCTCGTCCCTGAGCAACTCTCTTCATCGTTTGTATAAAAGCTTCAGAGAAAAGAAGAGCGCCTCGATGAACTTGTCCCATAAAACGGCACTGAAGCGAGCATTTGAGGTGTTGGATTATTGGAAGTTGTGAATCGGCAAGCATTCGCACCCGCCCCGGATCAGTAATAAAAATATCACTATCTAGAGTAAGAACTGGGCCAGATAAACTATCCAAATAATTAATCAGGTCCAAAACATTTTGATGACTGGAATTTTCAGAGACGCCAAATGTTGATACCGAAAAATCTGGAAAAATAAACTGATGATATTTTTTAGAAAAACGTGCGGTTCTTTCACCTGCTTGGCGAATGACTAAATGCATAACTTTTCGAATTCAGATTGAGTTCAAATTGTTTATTTTCTCGTCGCATCTGTCGATAAAAAAGAGATGGAAACTTTGTTAATAATGCTGAGGAATGTCCGTTGGCCCCTTTTGCTTGTCACGCTGCATTCTGTTGCCGTCTATTTTTCTAAAAAATTGGGACTTTTTGAAGGGATCTCCCTAAATGAGGCATTCACGTCAATCGGAACCTCGGCAACAGCCATTGTCATGATCCAGTCTTTTCGCTTTCGAATTTCTTACGAACGTTGCAGGGAGGCGGACGTATTATGGAGAACGACCAAAACGGATTGTATCTCTTTGTTTACTTTGCTTTCCTATCACTTAGGAATCGGGAGCGATTCGAGTCAAGCCCGAAGAATTCTTGAGAAAGTGAAAGAGATCCTCATTTCTTTTGAAAAGAGACTTCATAATTTAACCGTGACGCATCGCCGGCTAGTGATTACTACGGAGCAAAAGGCACCTCTGCCGCCCAGAGGGGAAGACCTCTATCAGATTCTTCAATTAGATCTTTCCCATGTTTTGGGAGGTTGTTTTCAAGATAAGATTCTGCCAATTGATCAAGCGAGATATTTCAATATGCCCGTGAATAATCTCCTGATGGGTGCAGAAAATCTGATGAGAATCAGAATGACTCCTACGCCCCGATATTACAAAAATTTTTCCGTTTTTTTGATTTATTTTTTAAGTGTAGTAGCGCCGTATCTCTTAGTGGCTTCACTCGAAGGCATGATGATTCCCTTAGTTCTCATTAACGCTGGTATTTTTTTGATGCTAGACCAAATGAGCGACCGAGGGGAAATCCCCTTTGGACAGAGAAAATCAGATGTCCCCTCCCATCGAATTATTAAGGAATTAGATAACCAGTTGAATCACCACTTAGAATGTTTCGGTTCTGATCTTAAAAGAAAAGTAGCTTGAGACAGCCTCATACAAGCACCCCGCAAAAAAATTAAACTGGGCCCAAAAACCAAAAATGGTAACCGTCTTGAGCCGAGGGAAGAGGAGGGAATTTCTGAGACGATAATGAGTTCTTCCCATTCCCCGGAAGTAACGACCACTTTCTGAGTAGCTGAGTCGCTGTGCGGGGATGATGTGTTTTACTTTGGCTTCGGGAACCCATACCCGAATAACTTGGCCCTTTTTAGCTCTCTCTTGAAGGGCTATTTCCTCTCCTAAAATCTGTTCATTCCCTTTTTTCCCAAGTTGAGTATCGAAACCCGATTGATTCAGAAAATCTAACTTAACTGCGAAACAAGCTCCAAAGAAATATTCATCTTCTTTGAGAAATCGACCCTTGGGTCCAAGATCCTTTCTCAGGATAAGCCCATCAAAAAAAGGATCGTCTAAGAAACTGCTTTTGGGATTAGTGATTCCATCCATGAGGGGCTCAATGAGTCCGCCGAAAAGTTTGGCATCTGGATAGGCGGAAGCGGAATTCCAAAAACCCCTGACACAAAAGGGGTCAACCAGAACATCGTCATCGAAAAAAATGATCAACTTACCACTGGCATTTTCCACGCCAGTATTTCGTGCTTTTGATAAACCGAGTTTAGGCTCAGAAATCAAGCGGATAGGCAAAAGCTGTTCAAACTCAGTCACAACTTCCCCCGTATTATCTGTCGACCGATTATTAACGACAATAACCTCCCAGTTGAGCTCTTCGGGAATAATGAGCTGGGTCAACGAAGAAAGACACCTTCTCAGCGATTCAGCGCGGTTCCAAGTACAAATGATGACAGAGACATCCATTTTCTAAACTAGCTCTGGGAAAAATTTTGATCTGGTTTGAAAGTAAAAGTAACCCGTTAAAAAAGTAAGTAGGGCAAGTGCTGCACCCCCCGTAACTTCACCCCAAACCAACTCTTGAGGAATTCCAATTCCAGCTCTGATCAATTTCATAGAAAGAGCAACCGGATTTGAGAAAAAGAGAGCTGATTTGAAGCCGGAAATCCTGGGAGAGTAGATGACGGGCGTGCACAAAAAACCTAGTTGAAGCAAAAACGAAACTAAGTACTTTAAATCTTGAAACAAAAGACAAAGAGCTGATACCCAAAAGCCTAATCCCAAGGCAAAAAGACTCATGCACAATAAAGCTAAGCCCATGAAGAGTGGGGTTTTGAATGAAAGGGACGGGCCCAAGACAGGGATAACCACTAGAGTAATAATACCAAAATTAAAAACCAGTTCGATAAGCCCAGCTATAACAGGTGCGAGAGCCAGATACTCTCTGGGAACCAGAGATCCTCGCACCAATTTCATTTTTTGATTCAATGTAGAGCACGAAGCTTGAACACTTTGCGAAAAGAAAAACCAAATCGAAAATCCAGTCCAGCAATAAAAGAAATACTGTTGAGTCACGAGCCGCTCAACAAGTCTCGGCCCCACAAAACTCGCAACTGCCAAAGATGAAAGGAGAGGTTGACCCACCGTCCAAATGATCCCCACCCAAGGGATGCGGTACTTGGGGCTCAATTCCCGAAGAATGTGCAGTAAAAAAAAATCGCGGTGAGCGATGCGAAATGGCATGAGGGAAGCTTAACATTCCTCTTGGAGCTAAGAAAGTAAAAGGGTTACCATTGTCAGGCTATGTCGTTTCATCCCGATACTCCTTTTTTGGTTGCTGAAAATATTTCTAAGTCCTTTAAGAAACCAAGTTCTTCAGGTCTTTTTTATGATGCATTTGCAAAGAAAGCCTTCCGACGATTCGAGGAAAGAAAAGACCACCCCTATGAAGAGGAGACAGTTCTTTCCGATGTTTCTCTCCAAGTGAGGCCAGGGGAAGTGCTAGCAGTTCTAGGAAAAAATGGGGCTGGGAAAAGTACCCTCCTCAAAATACTCTCTGGCATCTTGATGCCTTCGAAGGGAAAAGTGATAGGGGGTCAACCGATTGTCCCCCTGATCGACATAGGAGTTGCTATTCATTGGGATCTCAATGGATATTCCAATCTGCTCCTAGAAGGAACTGCTCAAGGCTGGGAGCTAAACGAATTAAAAGAAAAACTCCCTGCCATCATTGAATACTCCGGACTTGAGGGGCATCTTCACAAACCCATTAAACACTTCTCAGCTGGTATGTTAACAAGGCTTTCTTTGTCGCCTGCTTTTTTCAGAGAGCGGGCCCTGTTTTTATTAGATGAAATGTTTGGTGCTGGAGATGCACAGTTTAGAGAGCAGAACACGGAAACGATCATTCGAAAAGCTCAAGAGGGCTCCGCATTCGTACTAGTGGCTCATAATACGGAGATCCTGAAACGAGTTTGTAATCGTGCGGTTTATCTAGAGAAAGGCCGCTTGATCTATGATGGAGAAATGGCCGGTGCTCTCGAGCTTTACTTTAAAAAATAATTAGTTGAGAAGACAATTCACGTAACTTTCCCACGACTCATCAGCCATGGATGGTTCCGAAGAATTGATAATGCTCAAGGAACCAGCAGCTTTCAACATCGTTTGAGCGAGACTTAAGGGATCCCCCGGCGCAGAAAAAAAGTAGGGTTGGTATCCCGTTAATTGGTCTGGAATACCTCCGACTGGAGTGCTGATGATAGGTTTTTGAAATGACATAGCCTGTGCGATGACAGCCGATCCACTCGCTCTTAAGTACGGCGCCACTACAAAATCACAAGCGGAAAACCAAGAAGCTACTTCTTGTTCGGGGAGCCAATTCAAGTGGCTTTTAATTGAAAATTTATAACTGGGAAGGCTGAGCTTTCCCCAAGGCTCTCCCGCAATCAGCAAGGTAAACGGAAAATTACGATTGGCCAATGATTCACACGCTTTCAATAGCACAGATAAACCCTTGTAGGGTCGGATCAATCCAAAAAACAAGAAGACAAAGTGGCTCTCAGGAATGCCGAGGAAGTCTCTGGCTGTTTTCTGACAAATAGTTTGTGACTCTCCCAAAGGCGGAAGAAAATGATAGCGAGTTTTTATATTTGAAAAACGAAAAAGCGGATCCTCCAGCATTTCGTGAGAATGGCAAAGAAATTCTTTGTTTCTTTTTAGTGTGTTTCGAACGAAGCGCTGTGTGAGTCTGCCCGAATCATGATCAAATAAATTATGAAGAATGGTCAATTGAGGGATCCGCAGATTTTTTTGCAGATAATTTAAAAAAGGAATTTGCGCTTTGGTCCAAAAGGGGACCAATACCTTTTGAGACTCCGAGGAGTGGATAGCCCGAGGAACTTTGGCCCAAGTCCATGGCTCTAAATAGGAAAAGAGAGGCTTTGCAAAATCGAGATTTTGACAAGCTTGCGGATCTCGATCAGTTTTACCGGGATAGAGAAAAGAGGGGTATTGTTTAAAGGGGGTAATAAAATCTACCAGGTTTCCTCTTTGATAAAGCTCTTTGGCTAAGCGAGTTGTATACTTTGGGATTCCGCCTCTGAAGGGCCAAGAGGGACCTAACAGAGTGACTCTGGTACTGTTTTTACTTAGCATGGCAACCCAACATGAAACGCTATGACGATTAGTTTACTCATTCTCACCCACGATAGGCCAAATGAACTTCTCAAATGTCTCAATTCTCTGAAGGACGAGCAAGAAAATCTTTTGGAAATTATTATCTTAGATAACGGTTCTCAAGTTAAGCTCCAAGCTTTGGCCCTCTCAGAATTTCCAAAAGTTAAAGTATTTCATTCCGAGAAAAATCTGGGCGTAGCTGGGGGAAGAAATTGGCTGGCGCAACGTGCCAAGGGCGAACTTCTCTGGTTTTTAGATGACGATGCTAGTTTAAGAACGAACCAGGCCTGTGAATTAATAAGGAGTTATTTTAAAAAAACTCAACTCGCTCTCGTGTCTTTCAAAATTTTGAATGCCTATAGCGGAGAGGAGGAAAAAAGGTGTATCCCGCACGTTGATAAACACCTGACTCAAGTGGATGTGGCGGCTGCCTATTTTGTCGGTTGCTCCTTTGTCACGAGAAGACAGCTTTTCCTAGAAACAGGGGGATTTTGGGAAAATTTTGAATATTCCTGCGAGGAGCTCGATTTGAGTTATCGATTACTCAACCGTAATCATGAAATCATGCGCTCGCATTCTCTTCAAGTATTCCATTCGTATTCCTCCACTGCTGCTCGAAATCGGTCTTGGATTTATTTCAACGCAAGAAATAGGCCTTGGGCCGCTCTAAGAAGTTTGCCTCTCAAATACATTCCTTCGTATATTCTAGGCTGGTGGATCTATGCGGGGGTTATTGGGATCAAGCAGAGTGAATTTAAATTGTTTTGCCGAGCAGTTACCGCTTCTTTAAAAGGATCTTTCTCTGCATTAAAAACTCGTTCCGTCATTTCAGCCTCTTCCTGTGAAAAAGTAAGAAGCTTAGGGGGGCGTCTTTGGTATTAAAGCTTTGGTTTTTTCCCAGAACCGATTTAACCCAACTGTTGGGTTCAGCTCACCTTGATAGTAGCGGTAGGCGTTTTCGCTAAAAAGCGAATATGAAGAATCAATTTGAGCAATAGCAGAGCCGATATCAGCCCAATCGGTGAGAGCAACCCCAAACGGGTACTTCGAGAGAGCTTCCTGCAGGCTGGGTAGAGGGGTCGTGATCACCGGTTTTTTTCGAGAACAATAGTAAGCTATTTTGGTGGAAGCTTTCCCAATATGAAAAAGCGTTTGATTCACCATCCAAGAGGAAGGCTGAGGAAAGTAAGGAGCAAGGCCGATATAACTCTCATCTATTAAATCCACTAAGCCCCTCTCATCGTGAAAATCAAAAGTAAAATGGAGTTGATTGCGCTTTTCAAGGTATCGAATCTTATTCAAAAGCTGATTGGGAGGTTTGAAGTGTGTGTGTACTCTTAAGTAAAATTCCGGAGGGATATTCCGAGCAACTTTCTCGAGAATTTCCTCCACATTCCATTTCTCTAAGTTTCCACAATAAAGAACCATTTTGCGGGGGGTGTTAGTCGAAATCTTTGGGGGGAAGGGAAAGCGCTCTTCTGGGGCTACTGCAATGCAGTCAAAGAGTTCTTGGGACAAGTCCAGCTCTTTTGAAAGTAAACGCATTCTAGTTTCGTCTTGGCTCAGGGCTAGTGATATCGAAGAGAGGAGGGCATTTTCATTGCGAGCCAGCGCTCTTTCGTTAGCAGTTCTCAATTCACTTCTGAAAAGAATGTGAAAAGATAAGTAAACCACTGGAATTTTTTGGGGGAGCTTCATTTGGCTCAAAAGACTCAATCCGGTGGCATCACACGTGACTATCAATGAATAATAGTTTTGATGAATCAAGCCTTTCAGGCGGAAAAACTGAACCACGCTCTCCCAGATCGTTTTGGATTTCCAAGGCCGTCGAAAACTTTGTTTTATAGCTGAGGGGATGATTCGCCTGACAAACCAAACCCATTCAGCGATTTCCTTTCCTTCGCCAAGACAATGAGAGGCGGTAGGGCAAAACAAATCAAAAGAAAGGTTATCAGATTGGCACCTCTCGATCAGAGAAACACAAATAGGATTGGCTCGCCAATAGCCGTAGGGATATAAAAAAAGAATCTTTTTTTGAGCGCTCAGGTCCATTTTTTTAATTTGCCTAACAGTTGTTCGTCGAAGTCCCGATGGGAGCGTCGAAGCATTTCATGATTGAGATGGAGTCCGAGAGCTCTTTGAGGGGGCCGCCATAGGCTTTGAGGGTCTGTTAAGAGATCTGTCTCATCCCATCCCAAAGCACAAAACTCCCAGGACGGACTAATATATGAAGCGAGACCAAATCGCTGTACTGCTTGATTGAGAAGCCTCGGCCCGATCTGGCCCCATTCCAAATGATCCGGTGAGATCTTGAGAGATTCATCCCAACAATATTTCATAAGCGGAGCTTGAGGGGGAGATTTAATCACGCAGCTGGCAGTGATTCTATCTGCTTCTATCGTAAGGGTTTCACTGGCAAAAACATAGGGAGTCGAATCAAGGTTCCACTCCGAGAGACAAAAAACATCCGTATCGATCCAAATTCCTCCCTTTTTAAATAGGAGAGCATACCGAAAAACATTAGAAAAAGCTGAGAAGCTTCCTTTGCCTGGCCCCTTCCGGTAAGAAAAAATAGCTTCTGGAGGAAGGATCTCTGAAGCATTCTTGAGAACGATGCCTTCCGGCACCCCTTTTACCGACTCATAACAATAAAGCTCAATTCGATGACCGTACTTGAGAAAGCTATTTAACGCCTCGGTGTGAAGGGGTTTCAATTGATAGCCAATCCATAAAGTCTGTAAAGCTGTAGCTGACATAAACTTGAGTTTATCCTACACTTAGAATTTCCATGAAAAAACTCATTATTCAAATCCCCTGTTGGAACGAGGCAGAGACGGTTAGCGAGACTATTTTGGCGCTGCCCCAAAGAGTTGAGGGTTTTGATTCCGTTGAGGTCCTAGTCATTGACGATGGCAGTAAAGATGAAACGGTAGCGGAAGCAAAGCGAGCTGGCGCGCATTATGTTCTTTCTTTAGCTGAGCATGAAGGGCTTGCTTCAGCTTTTGAAACGGGGGTTCACTATGCTTTTGGTTTAGGCGCCTCAGTCGTAGTTAATACAGACGCCGATAACCAGTACTGCGCCGGGGATATAGAGAAGTTGGTACAACCGATTTTAAATAAAGAAGCGGATTTGGTTATTGGTGATAGGAATGTTTCAAAATTAAGTTATTTACCCCTTTGGAAACAAATTCTTTATCGATTGGCGGAGGAAGTCGTAAGCTTTTTAGCTGGCCAAAAAATACCGGATCCGACTAGCGGATTCCGAGCGATGAGCCGAGAACTCATTAGCGAAATTAAGATCACGGATGAGTACAGCTATACGATAGAAACTCTCATACAAACGCTTTTTTCAGGGAAAAAAGTAGTTTTCGTTTCAGTGAGAACTAATCCCGTCCGCCGGCCTTCGAGATTGATCGACAATATGCCATTCTATATTCTTAAAACTACTCGAGCCCTACTGAAGTCCTATTTCCAATATGGCATAACGCCAAAACTCCTCCCCAAATTCGCCCCAGCAAAAGCTGTCCTTGAAGAGCAAGCTTGAATTTTCGGGGGCCGCGACAGGGTCTAAAGGCCATCCAGATTAAGCTGGGGTTTCTAAAAATGTGATATAAATTGGGCCAAATGACCTGTTGAAAAATAATGTTTTTCCCCGATAAGCAGAATTCCATTTCGGCATCGGAGCGCCCTTGCCACCAGGCTCTTCTTCTAAAGTAAGTTTGTGTTAGTCTTTCAGTCTCGATCTGATGAAAAACCTTTATCGCAGGATCGTAATAAAAGCGAGCTCCTAAAGCCTCCAGTTTAAGTAAAGTTAGAGTCTCATCATTGCTTCTTAAGTTGCCAGTTTTTCGATTGATGCGTTCATCGAATCCCCCAGTTTTTCGTAACAGATTAGCTGGCAGAACCAAATTAGCTGAGCAAAGAGTTTTCGCTGGAACCGACATAAAAGACGGTCCCAAATGCGTATAGCTCAGGTAGTTTTCCAAAAAAGGACCATACCAACGGGGAAGAGGACTGTGAAAGTTTAGTTGTACTTTTCCGCCCAAACAATCCGTTGATGTATTAAGAGTTAAATATCTTTCAAAAATTCGTTCTAGCCATTGGGGATGGGGTAACGTGTCATCATCTAGGAATGCGATCAAACCACCTGAAGCTGCTTTAAAACCTCTGTTCCTCGCAAAATTTGAGCCCACTCTCAATTCGTTAAGCATTCTCAGGTTCGGCAATCGGCCTTTCCATTTTTCTAAAACATCTTGAGTGTTATCAGAGGAGGCATTGTTCACTACGATCACTTCCCAAAACTGCGAGGGTAAACTTTGAGCTGAAATCTCATTTAAAAGTCTTTCCAGTTGGTTTCGTCGATTTCTCGTGGGAACAACTACTGAGATGAAACGATCAGAAATCACAACACCGTCTCCTTGCTTTGGAGTGAAGATGTTAAGATTTCAAACAGCTGATTTCCCAATTGCTTCCATTCGTAAATAGCAAGTTCGTTGGGATTGGGTCGGGTCCACTCCTCTTGGTTTATTAATCGATTCTGAAAAAGCTCAAGTGGGGCGATATACAGGCCTTTCAGATTCTGGTTGAATCCCCTGGCTCCAAAGGGAGTGGTCAGTACGGAGAGACCATTTCCCAAGCATTCAATGAGCTTTACATTACTTCCGGAACCCGAACAAACTGGGTTCAGCGCCACATCACTTTCCTTAAAAAAAGGGAATAAATCGTTCTGAACACCGCAGGAAATGATGTTTTTCGGAAGAGACTCAGATGATTGAACATTTCCAACAACGAGTAATGACCATCGATTTTTTATTTCCGGTTGAGAGAAAAGATGGGTGAGGGCTTCCAACCCCCTTTGATTGTGAATTGAGTCGCTCGCAACATACAACGCAATACGGTGGTTTTCAGCAATGCCCCATTTTTTTTTAAAATTTGTATTGCTCAGTCTGCTGTCCTTACGTTCAGATGAGCTTTTGTGAAATCCGTTGGCTAGGGGCTGTATTACTTTTTCAGACCTTAGTTTCTCAAAAATAATTTTATCTTCCTCTGAAACACAAACCACCAGATCTGCCTCTTGAACCGCTCGTTTTTCATTTTTTTGTAAGAGCGCACGCGCCCAAGGTGAAAAATATTCGTGATACGTTGCTTCATGGTTATGTGCTGAGAGCACTTTAATTTTACCTGTGACACGCTTTGCAATTTGCCAGAGAAAGGGAGACTCCGAAATGATGACGTCAAAGGAGTCTTTTAAAGCGTCCGGTAGGGGGAGAAAGGCATTGAGAAAAGCAGTGGTAGAATAAGCGGGAAAACCCAAATGGGAACTCAGGCCATCTAACCATTGTATTTGATTTTGTGACTCATGATGGTTACAGCGAGGAACAATCTCTTGGGATTCCATCGGCAACAGCCTGGGAGAAATAAAAGACCAAACGGTGACTTGAGCTCCTTGATGGGCTAATTCTTCTGCCAAGCTACGAATTCGAGTCACCGCCCCATTGAAATTATTGATCAGACGATGGTGAGTGAGAACCAAAACCTTCATGATGGCCTATTTCAAGTCGTAATTGATAAAAAGTAAAGTTTACAGGTGGAGCTAGTGATCGTAACCTCTTTTTATGTCGATACTCATTACTGGAGCGGCTGGATTCATAGGGTTTCACCTCAGCAAAAAACTCCTTCAGGAGGGCTTTCAAGTAACTGGGCTTGATATCATGGATGCCCAGGATCCGCTGCTCCATCTCCTTCAAAAAAAGAGACTTGATAATTTAAAAAGTTTCAAGGGTTTTCGTTTTATTAAGGGTGATGTTCGGGATGTGAACCTTCTTAAGAACGTGGTTGGTTCCTGTGAGTTTTCACAGGTTGTTCACTTAGCGGCTCGCACGGGCGTTAGAGAGTCATTTGAGAATGCACAAAACTATTGGTCTGTAAATGTCGAGGGAACGAAGCAGCTCGTTCGCTTATCTAAAGAAAACAAAGTGGGACATTTTCTTTTTGCCTCCAGTAGTTCTGTTTATGGGGAGGGGCAGGGTATCACCAGTGAAAAGTCTCCTCTCCGGCCCATTTCTCCCTATGGCGAAACCAAAATGGAAATGGAGAAAGTCGTTGCGAGCTTCGCAGATTCTGAGTTTCGCACGACCGGAGTTCGGCCGTTTTCTGTTTATGGCCCTTGGGGCCGTCCTGATATGGCCTACTTTAAGTATGCTAACAGAATCTCCAAGGGAACGCCGATTGAGTTGTTTAATTTTGGAGAACACCTGCGCGATTTTACGTTTGTGGGTGATGTTGTGGAGGGTCTTTACCGAGTCATTCTCGCACACCGGGACGGTCGCATTTCCTATGAATCTTCAGTTTATAATTTAGGTAGAGGAAAGCCGGAGCGATTAACCGATTTAGTGACATATTTAGAATCCGCCATGGGCGTTAAAGCCCAGATTAAAAAAATAGAAAAACAAACGGGCGATGTGGATTTAACATGGGCTGACGCTTCAGCTTTCAAAATGGATTTTCATTTTTCTCCCCAAATTTCGCTGAAAGAGGGAATCGATCATTTCGCTGAGTGGTGGTCGGAGACATTTAAAAAGCCAGTGATTTCCATACAGATGGTAGTGAATAATGGAGAGAGATTTATAGATTCGGCAATTGAGAGTGCTCTCAATCAAACTTTTCAAGACTTTGAGTTAATTATAGTGGACGATGGAAGCACAGATAACACCCGAAAAGAAATTACTAAGTTTACAGATTCACGCATCAAGTTCTTTGTGAACTCTCGACCAGGACTCTCCCGAGCACGGCAATTGGCTCTTCGTGAGTCTCAAGGGCAGTGGACCGCTATCTTTGATGCCGATGATATTTCTTTTCCGGAGCGGCTCTCGCTTTGTCTCAAGGCAATTAAACCCGGCATTGTGCTGGTGGGCGGGCAAATGGAAGAAATGAGCGAGGAAGGGGAGATTATTTCACGCTGTGCCTTGTACCCGAAAGAAATGAGGAAAATCCGAAAAAGATTAGGGCGCGGCTACAGTGTTTGTCACGGCGCCAGTCTTTTCGATACCGAACTTGCTCGAGCAGTCGGCGGATATGATGAAGAGAAGTCGCTGGGGGAAGATGAAGATTTATTTATCCGGATGGCTCAGCGAGGGATTTTTTGTAATTTGGACGATTTTTTAATTCAAAGAAGAATTCATCGAAAATCTGTTTGCACTGATTATCAAATTCAGCAGTGGCTTCTTTGTAAAAAAATATTTCCTGTTCAATCTCTTGAGCTATCTGCCTACTGGTCTCGGTTGGGAAAGTCGGCATTGAGGGGAGATAACCCCAAAATGGCCCTTAACTATTTTTATAGAAGTCTGCAGTCTTGTCCGTTGAAGCTAAATTCGTGGTGGGGAGGGCTGAGGGCCCTCATGTTAGCGAAGAAGCGGGTCTTGAGTTGAGTGGTACTATTATGGTAGTATAAATAGTATTATGGATGTTCCTTCTGGAAAGTTTGTGTTGAGATTAGACCCGAAGCTTCATGCTTCTCTGCAACTCGGGGCAAATCGTAAAGGTCTGTCCCTTAACCAGTTCTGCGTCGAGCGTTTATTGGGGGGGGGAGATCTGAGGGGGAACGAACCGTTTCAAACAGAGCTCATCCGGGCGCTTTACCGAGCTACTCAAATCCACCCCAATGACCTTGAGGGCTTAATTTTATTTGGTTCATGGGCCCGGGGAGAACAAAGAGAGGGGTCCGATATCGATTTGCTTGTAGTGTTGAGAGAAGGAGTCTCTATTAAGCGAGATTTGTATCGCCAGTGGGAGAAAGTCGAAGAAAATACTTCTGTCGAGCCTTCGATTGTAGCTTTACCGAGTTTAGATCAGCCCTTCTCAGGGCTGTGGGCTGAAGTGGCTCTGGATGGTATTATCTTATTTGAATGCAGTCAGAAGATTCGCCATTACTTATATAAAGCGCGACAAGCGATAGCGAATGGAAGTTTGCGAAGAGAACGAGCCCACGGTCAAAATTACTGGGTTCACGAACCAAAGGGAGCTCAAAAATGAAGAATATTGATTTAGCTTCTGATTACATCAAGCGATGTGGAGCTCGCTTAGCGGCTTTAAAGACACTTCATGAGGAAAAATCTTGGCCAGACGTCGTGCGAGAATCTCAAGAAGTAGTCGAACTGGCTTTAAAAGCCCTATTGAGAAAATACGGAATTGAGTTTCCAAGAATTCACGATGTTTCTTCAATTTTAAAAGAAAAAGCTTCTTTGTTGCCCCAAAAAATTCAAAAAGACTTAGACAAGCTTTGTTCAATCTCTAAGTCCGCTCGAAGAGACAGAGAAATTGCATTCTATGGTGCAGAAGACTTAAGTCCGCTCGACTTTTACTCTGAAGAAGACGCCAAAAAAGCGATGACTGACGCGAAATTTGTCGTCACCTCCGTCAAAGCGGTCATGTAAGATCACAGGGTCACGGCTTCCCAATGTATGGTGGGTTTCCCTAGAGTCACGCCGTTAACACCCACACAAGGGGAATACAGCTTGTCCTAGGCGGTCAGACAGAGGGTCTGATCCTTGCACTTTAAAGCCTCTGTAGAAAGAACCGAAGGCTTGTATTCTGGTGGTTTAATGCGTTTAAAGTCCGCCCAAAAATCGCTCTCACTGGCTCTAGGAGGGCTGCTTTTGTCTTTTTGTTCTTCCGCTATTGCCTATGAAAAAGAAGAGCCTAAAACCGCTTTTTCGCTGAATGACCTTGTTTCCTTTATTGAACTCACTAAAGACTTAAACCGCCTTTCTCAACACCAGAAAATTCCCTTTCAAATCCGAGGGCTCGATCAAAAAATGATCTTAATGGCTGAACCCCAATTTCCCCTGAGCCAGCCAGTAAAGCAAAAAGGTAAAGAGGTCCTCTTGCCAGAGCTGAGCACTGATCCGACGAGAATCAACCCTTTGGATCTCAGTGCTTTTAATCTCTTCACTGGAGGAACCACTAAAGAAGTTCAGAACCCTGGAATCCTGCCCATCCCTCAAGCAAGAGTCATTTCTCCCATTGGCGAGCAAAGCGCCAAAGATCGTGGTGCTTTGGATGCCCCTTTAAAAACACAGGAACAAATCAATAATCCCGATGTGATTTCCGGTTTTACGCCCCAAAATACTCGTTTTGGAAAAGACCGTTACGATACGTCCTTGTTTGCAACTCAATCCAATTCAAAAAACAACTTAGGGGATCCGACTCAGACCAGCTTTAATAACCAGCCAGGCAAAAATTTCATTCAAACTGGACTGACTGGTTCATCCGCTCCTGATGATGAAGAGAAGAAGAAAAACAAAGAACAAGAAGCTCGAGAAAGTTTTCAACAAACCATGAAAGAGTTTGCAGAGCGAACAGAAGAGAAAGAAGCGTTCGGCTTAGTAGATTACTACGACCTTAAAAACGTCCTAGCCAAACATGAATCGATTTTGCCTTCATTTGAGGATGATGAATTTGATGGCCGCTTCCTAAAAAATGCCAGAACTATCTTCGATCGTTTTTCCGAAAAAGATAACGCAGACGACAAGAAGCCTTTTGAACGGTTCTTGAAAAGGATGCAGCCGCCCGAGGATGTTTTCCGATCTCAAGACTTAAGAAGAAATGCTTTCCCGCAATCTAAATCAGGTCAAACGCACCGACAGCAAAGCTCAAAGTAAAAAAACTAAAGACGCGTAAATATCTGGCGACGAATACGCAAAGGGATAGGAAGTGACCAAAACATCCTGTTTGTTCTGCCATTGCTTATCCATGAAAAGCCGAAAAGGAATTGAAATCCGCCCCACAAAAGCAGGGGCTGCATACTCGACCCAAGGGCTCGCGGCAAAAATCATATGCTCGGATCTCAAGGTTTTGTCGGAAATGGGATCGAGATCACTGAGTCCCTGTTCTTGCGAGAGATGGTAGGTCCATCCAAACATCAAACCGAGTTTCAATGTGTTTGGATTTCCTTGAGTGAGAACATGGCCGACATCAATGGAAGAAGTAAGCCGAGTATCGGAGCCACTCTGCATCGGGCGAAAAAGATGAAAAGACAATTTCAGCGTCCCTGGTTCACTGGGAGATTCGAGAATCCCCGTATCCATAGCAAAGTGAAAAAATCGTTCTTTCTTCGGAGAAAATTCATCTAACTCAATTCCTATCCTTCCAAATTGCCCATCGGGACTTAGGAATCGACGCGCAATTTCTACCGAGTAGGTTTCACTCCACTCCTGGAGGGTATTGTCCATAGCAGTCCGGCCAATCCCTAACGATCCTAAGACGCGACCCGAAGCACGCACTCCAACTTCGACAAGTTTCGAATCCCAAAACAAGCTTCCCTGGGTTGAAAACCGAGAATCATAGGACAGAGTAGAGACCCCTAATTGAAACCCCAGACCTGGCACAGCCAGAGGCAATGAAGTCGATGACAATTGGGTGAAGATCCAATCCCTCCGCGTTTGGGAAATAGCCTTAGGGGGCAATAGCAGGAAGCTGAGGCTCACGATACAAAGGCCACGCTTCTTCGCTGCTATCCATTTTCCATTTCCGAAGTTTTTCATGCAGAGTTGATTTAGCGATTCCTAGTTCCTGAGCGGCTCGTTTTCGATTGCCATGACAGCGCTTTAATCTATCGATGACCACTTGGCGCTCAATGTCTGCCAAAGTTACTCCGGTCAGGGTTGATTCGGCAAGTGTTGGCCCCAAAAGCTTGCTTCTTTCTTTAGTCAACAGATGAGCTAGAAAGTCGGTCCCCATTTCGGCTCCCCCAAGAACATAAGCTCGAATGAGAAAGTTCTTTAGCTGTCTGGCATTTCCAGGCCATTCAAATTGGGTCAGGCACGAGAAATCGGTGCCTTCAGTTTCAGCTCCCATTCGCGCTAAAATTCCACTGGCAAGGAACGGAATATCCTCTGAACGCTCTCGGAGTGGGGGCACGTGCACTGGAAGCACTGAGAGCCGTTCCAAAAGATCGTGTCGAAAACGGCCCTCTCTTACGAGTTCCTCTAAATTGCGATTGGTGGCGGCAATCATTCGAACATCTACTTTTTCAACTCGGCACGCACCCACCGATCGAATTTCTTGAGATTCAAGCAAGCGCAAAAGTTTTACTTGAAGGGACAGGTCTAACTCGCCGATTTCATCTAAAAATAATGACCCTCCGTGGGCGGTACGCACGAGGCCCCGATGGTTTTGAATCGCTCCTGAGAATGCGCCTCGTTCGTAACCAAAGAGTTCGCTCTCAAAAAGGCCCGGGGGAAGGGCACCGCAATTAACTGGGATAAACGGCCCTTTACTTCGCAATGAAACGAAATGGACCCGCTGGGCCAAGAGTTCTTTTCCAACACCTGTTTCACCCGTAATGAGGACCGGCCAGGGAGATCTCGCAAATTTATCGATATCTTCCAGAGTCTTTTTAAACAAACGTGACTGTCCAATAATTAGTTCACCATTCATAGGATCTCCTTTTGGGGGGCTAGAATGCAAACCATGCCAAGACGACGATTTCAGGTCCCTCCGCCCAAAAACTTTGGCGCCTTGAGCCATTTTCGAAACGACTTTCTCATGTTTGAGACAAGTGCTAGGGTGAGTCCGTGAACTTAAAAGTCTTAAAAGTTTTTGCGGGACTAGGGGCACTATCAGTTCTGATTGTGGCTCAGGACTTTATCCGGTTTACTTTTGCTTGTCGTGATTTTGGAGCTCGGGCTCGGCTTGGGTTTTCACAGCTGGAGGAAATGCCTTCAAAGAATCAAGAGGCCCTGGTGGTAATTACCGGGGATAGAAACCGAATTCCCAAAGCTTTGGAACTCCTCCAGGCGAGACCTCAATCATGGCTTTTAATCTCCGGAATTTCCAAAAAGACTTCTCTCGCCGAAGTGGCGGCCTTATCGGAGGATTCTCTTAAAAACGATCTGCGGCTTTGGGAAAGAATTGTCGTGGATTCTAATGCCACCTCTACGGTGGAAAATGCCGAAGAAACAGAAAAGATTTTAAAAACCAAAAACTCAGACCATATGATTTTGATCACCTCTGATTACCACATGCTTCGAGCACTCGCTGTGTTTAAACGATGGGTTTCTGCCAAGGTCACTCCCTATGCCGTCTCTTCGGAATTAGTTCCTTTTAAATTCCTCACCGAATATTGGAAGTGGGTCGCTTTTCGACTCAATATTTATTAATTAAGAATCATCGAAACGTGGTTTTGGCTCACGCCTTCTTTTTGACTTAAAAAGTGAATTGCTTTATTCGCAATCTCTTCTCTTTTCTCAGAAGAATTCAAGAAACCTGCAAGAGCGCGAGTTAGCTCGGAAGAATTGCTGACGACGGATAAAATCTCTTGTTTGGCTAATTCCGTAGCTTCAGACGAATTTGAAATGAAAGGCCCTGTCACGATCCCACAATGGTAAACCAAAGGTTCAAGCACATTGTGGACTCTTTTTTTAAAGCTACCTCCTACGAGGACACAGGTGGCTACTGAATAGAGTTCTGCCAAAAGCCCTACTTGATCCACAATCAGATGGGATTGAGGCTCCGGGCTTTTAATCCAATCACTCCACTTTCTCACGTTAAATCCGATGGCCTTTAATTCGTCAGACCAGGAGTTGATTCTCCCTTCGTTCGGTTCATGCGGGACTATCACAACACGTAAGTGAGAGGTCTTTTCTCCCATTTCAATGAGGGAGTTCAAGAGAACATCAAAATCTTCATCCCAAAGGCTGGCCCCCACTAAAACGGTTTGCCCCTGAAAAAGATTTTTCCATGCCCCTGAGGATGAAAAATGTTTTTTTCTAAACAAGACTCTCTCTATTCTGGGATCTCCTAATACGGAAATAGAGAGGGCCGGATTCATGTCGATAAGCTTTTGGCGAGATGGTTCATCCACCACGGCAATTTTGTTCAAGTGATTCAAACAAAACCGGTAAAAAAGGGAGCCAGTCCGACTCGAGGGAGGGAAATAAGCGCCAATCAGATAGCAGGGGATATTTCTTAAACGGCATTCAAATAACAGTTCAGGCCAAAGCTCTCGATGAATCGCCGTAAAACAGCTGGGCTGAAGAATGTTCAAAAACTTACGAATCGTCCAAGGAAAATCAAAAGGACTATAATCAGCAAAATCCCATGGGCAGGAAAGATGATAGCTTTGCCGCCTTTTAATTTCATACTCAATGGCCCGCTCAGCCGAGGGGCTAAAATACGTCAGTACAATCCGAGTTGTTGCCGAACTTGCTTTTATAGAATCTAAAACGGGAAGGGCCTGCTCAAATTCTCCGGCAGATGAAAAATGGATCCATACCTTCTTTTCCTGCGGCTTCCAAGAATCTACCGCCCTCGACAAACGAGTGTTTAACCCTAACCGTCCAAAAAGCCCCCCTCTTAGTTTTTTAGAAAAGGGAGAAAGAAGCCCCAAAATTCCAATAAAGCATGGATAGAGCAAACGATAGATCCAGATCATGGTGTCTTCTCAAGGGCTAACTGCCCGAGCAAATGGTGGGTGGCTGTAACGACCATTTCCGCTGTCGTCAGATCTAAACACCAACGTTGTTTTCTAATGCAGGGAGCTTGCCCATTTTTGGAACAAGGCCGACACCAGAGATCGTGTTCCAGGATCCTGCTCATGGGATGAAAGGGAAGGCACCCCATATCGGCGTTGGTAGGGCCAAAAATAAGCACGCTCGGTATCTTCATGGCATCCGCCACGTGCATCAGCCCCGTATCATTAGCAATGCAGAGCTTAACCGAAGTCATCGCTTCAAACACTTGGGACAGCGATAAACGGCCCTGTAAGTTTCTCACTCTCTCCTCCGGGAGCCCCCGAACAATATCTGCACAGAAATGGTCTTCGGGACCTCCGAAAACAAGAAAGTTTTCATTTGTTTCTTTGAGGAGGAGCTCCAAGGTTTTTCGAAACCTATCAGCGGGCCATCGTTTTCCAGGCCATTGAGCCGAGGGAATCATTCCTATCCACTGAGTTTCAGTCGATGGATTCTCCTTTTTTACAAAAACCTCTGGACCTCCTCCATCGTAGGAGACGCCTAGGGGTTCAAGAGGCTCAATGTATCTCTCCAACATCCTCTTTGAACCACGGATCAGCCCCTTCAGCTTAAAGGTCATTGCTAAAGCGCGCTTTAAGTAGGGCTTCTTAAAATAAAGTTTTGTGTCTGCTTTCAACCACGGCATCAGAAGAATGGTGCGAAGACTTCGGTGGGCATCGTAAATCACATCGTAATGCTGTCGATTAATTTCTTTTTGGAGGGAAAAAAGAGCTTTAAATCCCTCTTTCCGACTCACGGTTAGCTTTCGGTCGAGGTGGGGATTGTTTTCAATGAGTTCTAGAAAATCGCCTCTGACAACCATGTCAATTTGTGCAAGCGGATAGGCTTTTCTGAGGCAACGGATCATGGCTGTTGCCATGATAATATCGCCCAGACTGCTAAAGCGCAGAATGAGAATTTTTCTTACATCTGTGCGGGGCACGAAATTCCTAAAAGACGAAGCCCGTTTTCAAGAACTAAGTGAGTAGCTTTTACGAGTTGCAGTCGGATCTGTCGGGCTTGATCTTCAGTCGCCTGCAAAACAGGATGCTTATAGTAAAAGCGATTAAAGGCTTTGGCCAAATCAATCAAATAGTGAGTTAGATGATAGGGCTCATTATCCTGAATAATGGTGTGGAGCATAGAGCGATATTTCGACAAGATTAGAATGAGAGCTTCTTCTTCGCTTGAAAACGCATACTGGGCCACCTCGAGAAATTCTTTTGATACGGCGCCCTTATCCTGGGCCTTATCCATCAACGACCGACACCTCACTGCCGAATATTGAACATAGGGACCCGTTTCGCCGTCGAATGACAAAATGGATTTCCAATCAAACTCCATATCGCGAGTACGGTGAGTAGAAAGCTCTCCGAAAATGATAGCTCCCACTCCGACCATTTCTGCCACTTCTTCTTTTCGCTCCAACTCCGGGTTCTTCTGCATGCATTCAGCAAGAGCGAGGTCTCGAGCTTCATCGAGCAGTTTATCCAACAAAATGACTCGTCCTTCCCGAGTGGACATTTTCTCAGAACCAAAGAGGACAGTCCCAAACGAAAGATGTTCACAGTGGGAGTGCCAATCACACCCCATCATTTTCAAAATGCCAAAGAGCTGTTGAAAATGAAGGCGTTGTTGCTCCGACACAATATAAAAATGCTTCTTAAACTGGAATCTCTGATATCGGTCTAAGGCCCCGGCGATATCGCGAGTGAGGTATAGAGTGGTCCCATCTTTTTTCTGAATCAAGGCCGGGGTAGGGATCTCGGGGATTTCCACAATCCAGGCACCTTCGCTCATTCGTGCAGGGGTTTTTTGCTTTACTTGATTTAGGACCGTATCAATATGCGAGATGTAGGTGCTTTCCCCTTCGACGATATCAAACTCAACATTCATTCGTTTCAAAGTTTGATTCATCGCAATCGTTGAAATTTCCCGAATCCGCTTCCAAAGCTCGATGACCTCTGGCTCGGCTTTTTCCATTTTTTGTAGACACTCTGACGCCCGTTCAAGAAGTTCAGGGTGAGTTTCCAATTCTTTGTGAAAACGGACGTAGATTTGAAGCAGATGGTCCATGGACGCTTGGAGATTTTCCGGGTCCAGAAGAGCCTTATTTCCCCACAGTTCGAAAGCGGCAACTAATCTTGCAAACTGAGTTCCCCAATCTCCAATAAAGTTGATTCGAGTGACATCAAATCCGAGGTGTCGATAAACATTCGAAAGAACATTTCCAATCAGAGTTGAGCGGATGTGCTGAAACCCGAGGCGTTTAGCAATATTGGGAGAGCAGTATTCAAATACAATCTTTTGGCCTTTGCCGGAGTTATCGGAGCCGTAGTTCTGATTTTTGGTGAACAGGTCTTTTAAAGTGTTCTGATACAAAAGGCCCGGGTTAAATTTAAAGTTCAAGTAAGGCCCCGCGGCACTGACCGAGACTTCATTTGGAAAGGGCTTTTGACAGAGCTCTTGTGAAAGTTTGCCAGCTGGTTTTCCAAGTAATTTACCCACGCGAAAACAGGGGAAGGCTAAGTGCCCCATTTCTTGTTGAGGAGGTAAAGTGAAGTCGGCTAGAACTGCCTCCGGAGTGATTTCAGGATGGTTTAACAGTTTTGAAAGATCTTGGGCTAAGCGCGATTTCCATTCCAAAAAAGGCATTAAAAGGTATCCTTGAAAGCTCTCTTATCTATCTGAAACTCTTGCAGTAAGCAAGTACTTGCCAAGGTCTGCCTCTCAACGGAAAATAGAACTACGAGGTACTAAAAATGACGTTAATCCATGCAGTTCGAATCAGCCTGGTTTGTCTGTTTCTGGCTCCAATTACAGGTAGTTGGGCCGCACCTCTCCCCGGAGAGCCCACTTATCTTTTGCCTCTCAACTGCTCGGAGCTTCTCCCTGATAATTCGGCATTCGTGAGTTATTTCGATTCGGTGGGGAGAGGCCAAGTCGTGGCTGATAAGGCTCTTTCGCAAAAGATTTTTAGAATTTTGGCCTTACGACAGAAACTGAACGATTCTCCCAGTCTTTTTGATGGGGCAAATCCAGTAGATGTCGTGATCCGAAGAACGCTTTGTTATTACAGGCAGCAGAAAGACGCTTTGCAGCCGGTACCATACTATGACCCGAAAATCCTTTCGTTTTTAAAAGAAAATATTGGAGAACTGGAGAAGAAAGTAGAGGCCGTGATTTTAGAGTGTCAGTACAAAGTCATTAGTAAAGAGCTTCTCGAAACTCGAGCCAAAAAGAACCAAGCCATGGTGGAATCAGTAAAGAAACAAGCGGAGAAAACTGCGGATCAGGTATTTGATAAAATTCATCAACAAGCACTTAGAAAAGCAAAACAACAATAATGGCAAAGCTACACTGGGAAAAAACCCTTCGGACTCTCTGTTTAGGAGCGGGTCAGGTTCTACTCGATTATTTTAACAAGCCTCACCAAATTGAAGTCAAACCGGGGGCTGGGATTGTGACTGAGGCAGATAAAGCCGCAGAGAGTTATCTTTTAAAGCAAATTTTAAGAAAATTCCCAAAAAGTTCGATAATTACAGAGGAAGCAGGAGAGCATCCGGGGAGCCGCGATTTAGTTTGGATTATCGATCCTCTGGATGGAACGAGCAATTATGCTCATGGGTTTCCCTGGTTCTGTGTCTCCATTGGTCTTTATCAAGGAGATAAGGCTCTGGCAGGGGGAATTTACCAGCCAGTAATGAAAGAGTTTTTCTTCGCTGAGAGAGGGCGGGGGTGCTTTTTGAATGGAAAAAGAATTCAGGTTTCCCAGTGCTCAAGATTTGAAGATTCCTTATTAGGAACCGGGTTTTATTACTCAAAGAAAAAGCAGTTAGCTCAAGAAATGAAGATTTTTCATCGGCTGAATGAAAGGGTTTTAGCGGTTCGACGCCCCGGTAGTGCAGCGCTCGATTTAGCTTGTGTCGCTTCTGGCAGATTCGATGGCTTTTGGGAAAGAGGTTTATCGAGCTGGGATGTAGCAGCTGGAATTCTTTTAGTTGAAGAAGCAGGCGGAAAAGTGACCGATTATTCAGGAGACAAAACCGGTTTATTTGGGGCTGAAATCGTGGCTTCAAATCGAAAAATTCATAGGGACTTGGTTAAGGCTATCCAAGGGTAAAAAATATGGCAGTGTCCAATCAAAAAAAATGGATCATCCTGCTCAATAAAAGTCCGCGCGGTCCCTTTGTCGAAGCGGAAGTGAAGGATCTCCTGAGACAAGGAATTGTCCGACACAATGACTTAGCTTTTCTAATGCCAGAAACAAAAGAAGAGGGGGGAGCCCACTGGAAGTTTATTTGGCAATTCCCCGAATACGACAGCCGAATCGGCGAGAAAGAAAAACCACCCCCAGCAGCTGTCCTTGAAAAACGAACTCCAAAAACGGAATCCCAAATTCAAGCTCAAGTAGATGAAAATATTCCGTTGGATTTAAAGTCGATTACCATCGATGATTTAATTCTAAAAGTTAACTCTGCTCCCAAGCGCGAAATATCCGTCAGTAGAATGTCAGACGACAAAGAAAAATACCAACCGACTCGTCCGGGGGGCAGCTCTCTATCCTTCAATTCACGAGCTACTTCCGCAGGTTTGGCCATTTTGGCTCTCGTGGGAATTTTATATGCAGGCTTCAAAGAATTTCTCCCCTCAACGGGAGCAGAAAAGCGAGATGTCGCTCAAGAGCGCAAACTTCCTGGAGTGACAGGCCCCCAAGGTTTGCCTAAATCGCGCGCAGAATCGACGAAGCCCAGTGGACCGAATCCTTCCCCCGCTCAACCCGCTGAGCGAGATCGGGGGCAAGTGCGAGAAGATGAAATTTTAAGAATGAGAGAAGAGGAACGCCGTCGTGAAGCAGCAGAACGCGAGCGAGAACGAGAACTAAGGGAGCGAGAAGAAAACAGTGTGGATGACGAAGAGGCCGAATCAGAAGAGGGCTCCAAAAAGAAAGCGAAGAAAGCTCGAAAAGCTGCTAGCGAAGATTCTGAAGAGTCAGAATCGGAAGATAAACCCGGCTCCAAGCGCCCTGACTCTGGCGCCCCGGCAGAAGAGGAGGCCCCACCTGCAAGCTGGCTTGAGTAGGACCCTAAAACCTGTTAATTCCTTTCCATTGTGGTTGTTCAGGATAAGTTTTTAATCGAGTGGGAGAGGCTTATTGAAAGGCTTCCCAAATCAGCTCAAGTAATCGTTGCTGTTTCTGGCGGTGTCGATTCGATGGTTCTTTTGCACCTCGTACGCCAAGTATGGCCCCTATCCCAAATCATCGTTGCACATTTTGATCATCAAGTAAGACCGTCCAGTGGACAAGTATCCAACTGGGTAAAAGATCAGTGTCGTGTTCTCGGGATCTCTCAGGTGGTTCAGGAAATCCGAACGGGAGATAAAACCTCGGAAGAAGCACTTCGAAACGAACGGTACGATTTTCTAATCAGAACGAAAAACAAAAAAGGGGCGCAGCTTGTTCTCCTCGCTCACCATGCCAATGATCAGTTAGAAACTTTTCTCATGCGTCTCATTCGGGGAAGTGGCGTAGATGGTTTATCGTCCATGGCCAAGAAAAGAGGGTCTTTTGTAAGGCCCCTCTTGAGTATTGCGAAATCAGATCTGTTGGCATTTGCAATGGAGAACCAAATCAGTTTTTGTGAAGACGAGACTAATCAGAATGAATTTTACTTTCGAAATCACATTCGAAAAAACTTAGTTCCGATCCTTACTGAATTGAGTGGGCGTTATGGGGGAGAAAAAAAGTTTCTTGAACGTGTTGGACTTCTCACAGAAGAAATGCAGGAGATTCGAAAAGAAAACAGACGACTAGCCAGCCAGTGGATTAGCACTCACGTGCGGGAAACTCCGGTGTGGTGCTTATTTTCAAGACATGAATGGTTAATTCTCTCAGGGCAGCAAAAAAAAGCGACGGCTTTGAAATTATGGAAAAGGTTTGCAAATGACACGCTCGAAACAAAGGAATTAAAGCTTTTGGATGAGTCCATACGAAGGCAGAAAACCGTCGTACTCTCTGGAGACATCAAAGTGATTACTTCTTGTGGAGTCACCTACCTGATCACGCCAAAAAACCAAGTTAACCTGGATGAGCTGAGAAGGCAGGGCCCCTCGTGGGATATCTTTTGTCGCCCCGGAAAAAAGACTAAGCTAAAGGAGCTATTGAAAACTGCTCAGGGAGAGCTTCGCTTTTTAGAAGCTGGCGACCGGTTTAATCAGAAAAAAATGAAACGGCGTTGCCTCGACTTATTGATCCCCGCACCCGAACGTGGGTTGTTACCAGTAGTGGCTAAGAAAGACTCAAAGGATTTAATTTGGCACTTTCCACTTTCCGATGATTTTCTCAATTGTGTGATTCTGCCCTGGGGTCACAAGAACCACCCGCCCGACCAAAACATCACGTAATACCAAGGGGTTACAAAGCTCTCTTTGAGGCTTTCTTTCAGACCGAATATATCCAGAAGAACATAAGGTTTCTTCTGAATCTTGCCGATAGCTAA
>Ga0214923_10002088_pt1 | contig 27228 bp, 48 predicted proteins | sample LL1510_MetaG_FD_177993 | JGI IMG/M metagenome (GOLD analysis project Ga0214923, IMG submission 177993) | Freshwater microbial communities from Lake Lanier, Atlanta, Georgia, United States - LL-1510 | ecosystem: Environmental > Aquatic > Freshwater > Lake | place: USA: Georgia | collected...
AGATCATATAGATTGTAATTATAATGAATGGAAAATAGAAAATTTGCAATTATTATGTTTTAATTGCTTCTCGCAATTAGTTGGAAATCCAATTGAATATTATAAGTCTAAGTATGATTATATATAGTATGTATTCTTATTATAATTAGAACGGCTCGTATGTATATGAAAATACGTTCGTATATGTATTTTAATTATATTCTTATAACAATATATAGGAATGGTAATTAAAGCACGTATACGAACGTATATACAATTGATATAAATATATTATTAATCTTTTGTATTAAAGTAAAATTTTAATATCGGGTGAAGTGGTTTTTCTTTTTTAAGTTTATCCAATTTTCTTTGATATTCCGGAATATATGGGTAATCATGATTCGTATACATTGCACATATATATAAAATGTTAACGAATGGTATAAAAGCTGCGATAAGTTCGACAAAGGTTGGTTTTTCTCCAAAAGCATGCCCTTTACCATGTATTCCGTAAAAGGCCCTGTCAAATTTTATACATCTATATAAAGGATAAATGTATGTTATGAATATTATTATGTATATTGTCATTTGTTACCTCCGTATGTTTCGTTGTAGTATTGTTCTGCCATTTTGTGATATCCTATTAGTCTTGTTGATTCAACTTGACAGCCAACTCCAAAGGAATCAATTATCTGCTGCTTCTCCATTTCTTTGGCATGTTCACAATAAAATAAAGTAGTCCTTAAATCTACATTTCCATTTTCTCTTTGTTCTTCTATTTTATAAGTTAACCATTCTACTGCTGTTTGTTTCATATTATTTTTTTTTAAATTGTTCTAATAAATCAACTGTTCTTTCAGAGCCATCATATTTTGATTTAGCATGTAATATTTGACCATTTATATTTTTATTTTTATCAGGATAAGTGGCTACAAACTCTGCAAAATTTATCATATCTTCCTTACTATACTTATTCTTGTCTTGTTCTTGTTGCCATTTAGCACTTTTGATAAAACCAAGTTTAAATGGTCCAATGTGATTATTGGGTACAATTGGGTTTTCTATTTGAAATTCTTTAAATAATCTTTCAGCAGCTTCTTCAAGTGTTTCTTGTTTAAATTCACTAATCATATTTTCCATTATCTTATTTGCAACAAACCCAGCCGCACCTGTTTGCCTATTTTTGAATTTAGGTTCTTCTTGTGGAATGATGATTTTGTATTGTTTATTAACCTCATAATAGTTACCTCCCGTTATTTCATCTACATAAACTTCATTAGTCTTTTTGAAAGTATCTACTTTATCTGTCTTGACAAACTCACAACTTGGATTCTTAACAAACCACTCCAAGAATGTTTTATCAATAGATTGTACACCATCTTTGATTAGGTCAGGGTCTGTTGTTAGGATGATTTTTTGATAGAATGGTTTATGCTCATTTACATTTGTATTTTGACCATTCATTGTATCGTATTTACATACAATATCTTCTCCAAAATGCTTGTAATACATCCAATCTCCTTTATAAATAATTTCTTCATCAGAAGTGATGTAGATGTTTTGTGGACTTCTTTCAAATGTTCTAAATGAAATAGGTTCTTTTGAAAATAACAAATTTTTATTGTTACCTGAATATAATAACTTACTTGGTTTTGATGTTGGTATTAAATGTATATTTTTCATAACTATTTCTTTTTTTCTTTTTCGATGATTTGTTTTACTTTTGAAATATAATTAGGGTCTTCCGCGTAACGAGAACTAAGATAGTTAAGATATTCTTCTCGATTCATTTTTGTTAAGTAACAAGAAGCGTATAAAGCATAATCTACGACAGAATGTCTCCAATGCTTAAAGGCCGCGTGCCCGTCTTCTTCTCCGATATTAGTTGTTGGACGAATGGTCGCAACTTTCATACCGAAGAGGTTATTGTTTGTTTTAAAAATGTGAGATGTAAAAGTTCCAGTCTCTAAAACTGCTTGAGCATATACGATATCCGGATGTGGAATGTTTAATTCCTCCATGTATACTTTAAACTTTTGCGGAGTGAACTTATCATAATCATTAAGAATGATAAGCTTTTCTTCGGGGCTTAGATGTTGAAGAATATTTCGTCCTTCTTTAAATCCAAACACAAATGAAGTTCCGGAAGATAAAAGAGTAATGATAAGTGTGATAAGTATAATTTGTCCAATTACACTTCTCGGTTTTAATGTTTTACGATCTACTTTAAATACCATATATTTTATATTATACTTAAAGATAAAGAAAACATTTCAAATTTCCTAATCTTTTTTAAAGAAAAATATTTGTTATACGTTTTATGTAGTAAGAGCTATAAGCTCAGAGTCAGATAGTCTTGTTTTGTATATAGCTACTGTTTTACATAAATTTTGATTAACATTGGCAGAAAAGCCAGAATCTGTTAAATATAAACTATCTAACGTGTCAAAAAATGTATTATATATTACTGTATTCGTTCCTCCGTGTTGGATACCATTAATATATAGTTTTGAATTAGATGAACTATATGCAAATGCTATTTTATAATTACTTGATAAATTTACTTTCGTATCACTTAAAATATTTACTACGGGAACCGCAGACCCGCTATATACAATAGCCTGAATATAATCGTTGTAATTTTGAGCTATAGTTAATGTTCCATTTATAGTATTATTAATTTTAAGTATACCTGGGCCGCTATTTGCATTATTTACAGCTAAAAAAGTAGGAGTATAATCTACAAACAACGTACCTTCTCTTTGTCCAATTAAAGAAGACAATCCCGTAGTTTGTGAAGTGTCTTGTACTCTAGTTACAGTTGCAGTTGTTGTCGGTATATATGATGTAGGGTATCTACCAAGCTCTACTTGTGGCGCCCATACATTAAATACTGTTGCATTTGTGTAATCAGGACCTGGAAAATTATTTCTAATATGAAATTCTGACGAGGAACTTACGGCAGTATAACTTCCTGTTACTCTTTGCCATTGCCCGTTAAATGTAACTCTCGTATAACTACTTTCGTATGGAGAATATGCATTATTTAAACCTACTTTTAAAGTTTCTCCATTAATACCTTTAACCCAAATTGAATATGTATAAATTGATTGAGATACCGTCATGATATTTGAGACATGAAAATCACCTTGATTAGTACTGCCAGAAAGCGTTATCTTAGATGAACTAATTGTAGCTCCATATGGGCCGGAAATCAATTCACTAGATACATTTGCAGTTGTAGTATATATAGAAGGTAAATCTTCTGATTTTAATATAAAATTCGTTCTTTGTGGTTCAAATAAAAATTGCGGGCATGAACTTCCGGAATAAGTTAATCTCGGAACATTATTTCCGACCAATTCTATTAATCCGCTACTATTTATTCTAGAACCAGAACTAGCTCTAGTAAAAGTTAAATCACCCGTACCATTTGATGGTTTAACAGAAAACAGCTTACTCGATGAATATGCATTTGCTGTAAGAATAAATGATGCCTTATCGTATAAATTCGCCATTGTTGTTATTTTCTTTTATCGTAATCTTGTTTATATAAATCTTCCGCACCCCAAAATGTATGTGACCCAATATCTTTAGGCCATACTTCATATTGTTTAAAAGAAGCTGGTATTATATCATTATGCCATAAAATATCTACAGCAAATTTAGTAGATAAAATTGCCGGAGTAATAATTTTATTGTTAGAATCGATTACTGCAGGAGTTTTAATTAAATATCCTAGCTCCGCAACATTACAATCTGTGAATACAGAAGCGTTATTATGTTCGTAAATAGTTTGAATAGAAGGTTTTAAAGTATTCCATTCATTTTGAGAATTGAATTCATATTTTCTAAATTTCATAATATGTTATTTATTAATTAAGGCGCTAAATCAATATTTAAAAGAGACTGAATGGTATTTTGAGCACATACAAAAGATTCAAATACTCCATTATTCGTAGCTACGCGCGTTTGAAAGCTCGTAACAATAAAGGCAGCACCGGCTCCAGAACTAATAAATCCAAGGTTTCTGTTCCAAGGAGTAGGAGTTTGAAGCGTACTTCCGATAATATACTTTTGTTTAGTTATTGCCACTATTATATAAAATTATTTAGATACTGTATATCCAATAGCTCCAGAACCAGAAATTCTAAGTTCATTAGCATTATCTACGTTAAATGAAAATCCTGAGCCGGCAGCAATGCTTATTGCGCTTCCGCTATTTGCACTTATGAATAATGTTGCTCCGCTCGAATTAATAATTGTAACTCCTTGACAAGCTTCTGTAGTTAATGAAGTTAATGTACCAGTTGCTGTTGCTGTTCTAGTAATATCAAATAAAGGAGCAGAAATACTTGTTTTGCCGTCTGCTGCGCTTGCTGTAGCTACTCCGCTACTGTATGTATATCCAGGTTCTAATGCCATAATATTTATTTCTTTATTATAATTATGTCGAATGAATGAAAGAACATGAAAAAAGGATAGCATTATTATATACTATCCTTTCTTTATTATTTTATAAATTATAACTTAATTTGAGTAATGCCAGCTGCTAAGAAAAATCCTATAGAAATCGCTGATAGTACTAGATTTACTTTGGTTCTTATATATTCATTTGTGATAAATGATTCTTTTGGAAACCATGTTGCTAATAGGAATATCCATCCGATTAGAAAAATTATGTTAACTGTATTCATATTATTTATTTTTATTTTAAATTTATTATTCTTCTATAGTAAATATTCCAATATCTGGTACAGATACTTCTTTACCTATAAGGTCATCAATAAAGTATTTTTGTCCTTTATCATCATAAAACTCCATATCATCAGTCCACTCATATGGGTTGTTCAGAACGGAAAATATATTATGTCCTTTAGCAGAGCTTTCTGTTCTGCCCATGTTATCAATGGTTTCTGAATAATATACTATTCTTATTGCTTTCATATTTTAATTTCTTATTATACTTAAAGATAAGTAATACATTTCAAATATCCTAATGATTTAAGAAATATTCTTATAAGTATTTAAGTATCAGTACATTAAAGTTTCTAATCCCACCATCCTAGGATATGCTTATCTAAGAGTCGGAATAATATTTTCTTTGCTCGTTGCCCTCTTAAATGAGACATATTCATAGCGATTCTTTTTTTCTTGTCAGCATCATCTGTACAGTCATTAATATCTAACCACCCAGCTCCGTTAAGGACTCTTTTATAATCTAACGGATATGCTAAAAAATATTCATCAAAGTTTTCAGATAAAGTTTCTATTTGTAAACTATGATACCCAGGATGATCATCTACTGGCTCAGAATAAAATTTAGTGTCATGATATTCCATATATTCGTCTTGATAAGATTCTTCTTTTATTTTCTCTATCAATCGTACACATGTTCTCATACGTTGAGCATCGTATTGCGCTCTGGTATGCCGATCTTTAGTTCCTATATACTCTGCTTGATGTTTAAGTTTAGTTTGGAGTATAGTAAATATATACCAATCATCCCAATCACGATCTTTCCAAATTATTGGAAGCCATCTATATAAATTATAGAATCTATTATATATACTTTTAATATACCATCCAATATTTTGCCAAAGCCATGTTTTTATAGTTTTCATGATTAATTTATTTTTTCTTTCTTAGTTTAATAATTTCTTTACTAATATGCTTCATTTTATCTTTAACAGATAAATCTACATCAGGCGTAACGGTTTTAGAAATTGCAGGTCCATTTGGAAATTCTTCTCTAATACTCTTTTTTATAGCTATTAATACCTCCGCGGATTGTGGCTCTGGTAATGATGAGCTAAAATAATACTTTGGAAATGTTGTCTTTGATGATTCAAAAAATGTAAACATATTATGGTTATTTTTATATTATGATTGTCCTGTTAAATTATTTCCGAATAATCTATTATTTAATGTTATTAGTTTTTCTAATTCTATATCTTTTTTAGATTCTTCTATTGCTTGAAGCACTATTTCAGATAATTGATTATGCTTATTGATTAAGTCTACCGTAACATGTACACATTCATCTAAAAGCTTTTTTTGTTCTTGTATGCGATAATAAAAAACATTTATTTGAATTAATAATGCCGTTAACATTATAGCTATTCCTGCCACTAATAATATCATACTTATTTTTAAATATACATAAATATAAGATATACATTTCATATTTCCAAATAAATCTTCGTTAAACTTTATAAAGTATTGAATTTTAAGCACATAAAAAAACGAGCCCCATTTAAGGAAGCTCGTATCTTAATTACAATAGTTAAACTAAATTAGTATAACGTATCAATTACCGTTGAATCCATTTCAATTTCTGAAAGTGAGTCTACGATTACAGATACACTGTCAGTATTTGTAGTTGATGATGTTGATGATGACTGTCCACAAGAAACAGCGAACATAATTGAAATAGCCATTGCAGCTATGATTAATTGTTTTTTCATTTTTTGATGATTTATTTATTTTGATACTTTAAAAATTTTCAGATAATCTTTTAAAGATAATCGTTTTCTCTTTGCAAAATACTTCGCAGCTAATAATCTCGAAGGAGATATAATAGAATCAATTGATTCGTCATAAGAATCAAATCTTCTTGATGAATAATATTTTTTAGCCATTATTTCATTTGCTATTGGTATGATGAAATCCATATATGATTTATCTTTAATCTTATTTAAATATAATGTATCTTTTTTATCTTTCCTAATCTTTTTTAAGATTTTTTCTATTTCATTTAAGCCCAGACTTAAAAACACAGTGTCTACATCCTTGCCTGCAACAAAAACCGCGCTCTCTATGATAAAGTTCTGTAAATACGCGATATCCGTTTTCGATATAATAATGAAGTCCTTCTTTAAGCTTTTTTTGTTCTTGTTGAGAGCCACTTTTATTATTATCCTTCAGACTCATTTAATATTGAATAATGTTCATTTATTAAATCAAATAATTCTGTTAATGAATTTAAAGCTTTAATAGATTCTTCCAAATACATATCAGATGTATATACTGAATGCATTTCTGGGTCTAATCCTGTTATAGGACTTTGTGGAGGATTGTCCGTTAAATATTGAAGTACGATATACTTAAGACGCTTTCTTAACTTATCTTTTAAGTCAGTATCCATTGCAGATACTTGGTTTGCTGGGTCTGTATAATTTCCTTGTTTTGATATTTCCATAATGTTTAGTTATTTATTAAAGCCCCATTTTTTTGATAATGAATAATAAAGGATAAATAAAGAGATTGACACGACATAAAAAATACCATCTGTTATTAGAAAGGAACCAGTCCAAGATTCTACCAGGGCGAATAATTCCGCAAACCCAAGTGGGTTGAAGAATGTCGCCATGATTAGAATTATCGTTAGAATATTCTTTTTGAATGTTTCTCTGAATGTCATTATTTATACTTCGCGGTACGGTATCCATACATAATTATAATTTGGCCATCATAAGCTCTAATGCCATTTGAGCTTTCTTAAGATCAGCCACTAGACCCTTCGTAGCTGCCATATATTCTTCTTTAGATAACTTCTTAGATTTGAAATCAGCAATGAACGGAGCTAATTTATTTTTTAGCATTTCGATCTGAGACATTACTTTACTCATGTTGCCCGACATTCTTTTATCAACATCTAATCCAACGTTATTATCGAATCCCATGTTAATATTTTTGCCAGTATCTGCAGGAAGATCCATTTCTTCATTTTCCTTTAGATCTGATTGTTTTTTTCTTATATATATTAAGTAGTTACCATACTCATCTACACCTGAACCTCCTGTCTTAACCTCAAATTTATCATTACCTAGTGTAGAAACGATATCATTATATATTTTACCAGCAATTTGATTTATTTGTTTTTTCTCTTGATCAGAAGGATTTGAAACTGCACCCATATCCAATTCATTAGTTTGTTTTCTTTGGATTGTTTGCCAAATACCTCTATCATATACAGCAACTGTCATGATACCATTATTAATATGAATCCTTGCACCATAACCACTTTGGCCAGGATCTTTACTCATAAATTGTTTACCATCTGCTTCATATGTTGGTTTTAGCCCGTATTTTTTTAATACGCTAAAAATATTTTTAGCTGCAGATTTTAATTCTAAATCTGTATTTGCTTCTTCGTTTAAAACTTCTCTGTAGCACTCTTTAATAAGAGCCTTTAGTTCTGATTGTTTCATCTTTTCTTGTATTGTTTTAGATTGTTCTTTACGTTTCTTTAATTCATCTTTCACCATTCCAATAATATCTTCGTTACCTTCATATCTTGAAAGATTAATGATCATATCTGTTAATGCATCATTTGAATATTCTGAATAATCAGGAGTATATTCCTCTGATAAGATTTCTTTATAGCATTCTTTTATAAGATTTTTTAGATCTGATCTTTTCATATTGTTATTTCTTTAATATAATTATTACACATGTATTAAACAACCGGTATTTTTAAGTGATTATTGAATTGGACTCCAAACTATCTCTTTAAAGTTTTCAGGTTCGATTCCATAGAACTTACACTTCCAGTCACTTTGTTCAAAGAATGGTAAAGTTGCCCATTCGTTTTTACGTTCTATTAATTCCTTAGCAGCAGAATCCCAATCGGTATTAAGAGCTAAATCCTCAATCTTATCTTTCATTTGTAAAACTTTGGCATAGTCAAAAGAATCCCATTCATAATGAAATACTTCAAATACATTACCATTAGAATCTACATAATCGATTGAAAGGTCTATACCCCACTTTGGGTTGATATAGATTAGTTTATTTATTAAAGGTAATTCTTTAGACCATCTAGTTAATTGATCTAATGCAGAACCAGAATACCCTTTACGTTCAAATAAAAGGGCATGATTAATATGACATCCAGATATACTTTTATCTGAATCTTTCATCCATTCTTTTTTAATGGCTTGTTTATAACGATGCTCAATTGCGGGCATATTTACTTTAGCATATTCTTGCTCTAATCCACATAAATCATATCCATTAACATCAAATAAAGAAACATCATTTACTGAAGGATAGTATTCAGTATCTTGTATAGGATGTATCCAATACTTAATATCATTTAACTTATTATTTGTAAGTTCTAGTTTCATACATTAAGTAGCAGGCTTAAACCAGTTAGAGCACCATTTAGATGGGTCTGTTATTGGATTATTATTATCATCCACTAATACATTAGTTCCTTTATATTTTTGATAATCTAAGTTATCGCACATGTGCTTGTCTTTTACTTTATAATAAAATTTACATACATGACATCCGAATCCTACAGGCGAATACATATAAGGAACATATGTTTCTTTTTTCTCTTCTGATATTATATCTTTTAGTTTGATCATTTGTGTTTGATTATTAATTCTCCCAACACTTCCATTTTTCCTAGAAGCTCTTGAAATTGTATCTGAGTGATATCCATATTACCTTTAGTAGATTTATAAAGTTTCTCTAAAAGAGTCTTATATTCATCTTTCATTTTCTCTACATCTAATTTCCCTTCAGAAGCTTTTTTATAATAAGGAAGCTTCACTTTGAAATGATGCCATGTAAGAAGAGCTAAGCCTCCTTTTTCATGAGCATTGTTAGATATCTTCTCTGCGCCGCCCATTCTTGTTTCGGCGAATGATTCGAAAGTATCTTTTTTCTCTTCGGTTTTCTTAGCTTCCAAGATTATGTTTTTAAGTTTGATCATTTCTTTTTTGAAGTATTAATTAGTTTAGCATTGAATACGGTATTAGGTAATGATTTAGGATATTCTATCATTTGATCACCCTGAGTTGCTAATATCTTTTTAAGTTTCTCAAGCTTCTTTTTATGACGAACCATTTCTTGAGCGTTCATTGTCGCTCCGCCCATTTCTTCTTCTAACTCACCACTTTTACCTTTAAATTGTATATCTGCATTTGCTGTTAGTCCTTGATCATTAAGCCATTTTCCTAATAGTTCATCCATATTAGGTATTGGTTCATTAGCAGAGCCTGGTTGACTTAATTTTGGAAGAAGTACTTGATTGATAAACATCGTTTCGATATTATCATCTAACATTTGAGATATATATGGGCTTAGTTTTATTGCATCCCAAAACTCTCCAGTTAATTTTTTAAATTCAGAGCTTTTTGGAGAATTTAATTCTTTAAAGCTATAATCTTTAGCTATACTAACTAGTGCTTTTGCCGTACCTGCATAATCTTGGGCATTTCCAACAAATTCTAATGCTTGAGTAACGGCATCAATACCTAATAAAGAAAGTCCTATTTTTCCTAAAGATTTAGCAGCTTCTTTACCAGATTCTTTGTTTTGAGCCTTTTTAAGTTTAGAAAACATATCAGCTACTTGTCCCCAAGTAATCTGTTCTTCTTTAAGAAGTATTTCTTTTACTATAGGAGATAGTTTTATCATATGCTTTTAACGGGCTCTTGTTCTCCTCCAACTCCAGGCTTAGTTTCAGAATCTGTAGCTTTAAGATTTGTTTTGATTTTAGATACAATTTGAGCAAATTCATCATCTTTAATCCCGAATGCTATCGCGATTGCAGTTATGATACCTGCTCTTTGATCGGCGCTCTTAAGAGCTGAAGTAACAGAATCATCAGTTAATAATGCTTTTAATTTACTACGTACTGAAGACGATACTTTCAACAATACTTGGTTTACATTTTTCGAAAGCTTTTGTTGAAGCTCAGGGTCTTGAATAGTTTCCCCAGAAGTTCCCATTGGAACAATTTCTGCTTCATTAACTGAAACCTTCGGTTCTGTTTTAGTTTCTTCGCCAGTTAATGAATTTATTAACGTTAAGTTAACATCGCTATTAGCTAATCTACGTCCAACTGCGTTTAAGTTTTTAACGCTATCGTCCATAAACTTAATATCTGTATATCCTTTCTTAACTTGATTCTCAATCCAATCAGCTTTAACTTCAGGATCTGAACTTCCTACTGCAATTACGTAAGTATCAATACCATACTTATCTCGTAAATGCTTCATTATCGGAAATGCAACTCGACGAGCTGTTAATATTGTAGTTTTGATATTTGGATTAGTTAATGATCTTTGAATTTGTTTTATATTTTGAATTAAAGGGTCAGAACCTTTAATTATTTTATCAAAGTTAGAGAAGTTATAAGATTCTCCCGGAGCTAACTTATGAGTAGCAAATGCATGACTATCTAAAGTATAACTTGAACCATCAGGACGCTTAACAATTACATCTGCTTTTGTTTTTACTAATGTATCATCAAAATCATATACATGTAATGTTCTTCCTTGAAGTTCATTTAATGCTTTAATCGATTCATTAATAGGTGTATTTCTTTTATATAGATCCTCAAACTCTCTAAAGCACATATTACCTTGCTCATATGCTTCGCGTTCAAGTTCGATCATATTTGAATCGTCTAATGAATATCCTTCATGTGTTGATATATTAGTTAATCTTCCCTCACAATTTTGAATGTGATGAATAACTTCATGAGCAAAGCTTCTTAACATATCTTTAGGATGTCTTCCAAAACTATATACCGTAATGGTTTTAGTTTCTGGTTGATAATTAGCTGTTGGTCCTAAGATATGTGATGATTGTTGTTTCGTGTTAATAATAAACTTGGGTTTATTATTTTTAAGAACTTCATACTTATCAGACATATGTTTATATAGTTGATAAGTAAGATCTTTAAATGAGTTATTATTATGAGTAAGTGGCATCATATACTTTAAAATTATGCAAATGGATTTTCACCTCCGCCTGCTGCTCCTTCTTCCTCTTCTCCTCCACCCTCTTCTGGTGTTTCTTCTGCAGCTCCGCCACCACCTTTTTCAGATTTGCCTTTTTTACCTTTAAATTCGCCATCTGGTTTTTCAGCTCCTAGATCAGTTTCTTGATCAATTGCTTTATCAGATAGTTTAGCTATCATACTTTGACGATAGTTAACGGGTATTCTATTTACAGGAACTAAATTAAACAAACCATCTAAGATCTTTGGAAAGTCTTTCATAGAAATTTCTATTTTTTGTCCTGTATCTGAATCTCCACCATTAAATGATTGAGTAAAAATAACGTTATCTTCATACATAGAAAGATAAATATTATCTGTTACTTGAAACCCTTCTTCTAATAGAACACGTTTAATATGTTCTTTGATAAGGCTTTTTAGTTTATTATGTTTATTATTTAATGTCTTCATTTTTATTTTATTAAACTCTTTACCATTGGTAATTCAGAAAACTTAACACCATCTGATTCACGTGTTACATTATCAATATCCTGTAATGTAATTTTACCACTTTCAATTGCTTTTTTTAACCACACACCAGATATTATATTATTTTTACTTAAAAAATTGCCGTTATCTGTTGAAAATAATTTGGCCCATGTATATACAGTTTCCCAATTATTATTTTCATTATTAGCCTCATTCATCATGTTATTAGATGGTTGCCCTAATTCATTACAAAGCCAAGTTCCAACTTCACCTACATCATCTGCGGAAGTTGAAATATGATCTACAGCCCACCCATGACCATTTGATAATAAAGTATCTACTTCTTGAGGATTAAGTTGAAGCATCTTCTCTACCATTCTTTTGATAGTGTGAAGATTTTGAAAGAACATATAGTTTTGATGTTCATTATCTCCTTCTCGAAGAATGTTCTTTATTTCTTCTTTGATAAGTTTTTTAAGAATTGTATCTTTCATTTTTTTATTTTAATTATAATAGTATTTTTTTCTGGCAATAATTCTAAAATATATTTCGACTTGTCTATTGTATTATTTAATGCCATTCTATATAATCTATATCTAACAGGATCTATAGCCTCTAAATAAAAATTATCAAAATATTCTTTATAATACTTTAATATTTCCTCGTATAAGATATAAAGATGTGTATTAAAAATTCTTTCATCATATGACGGCGGAACATCATATCTTTTTATATTTTTATCATCTATCCATCCAAATTTTATTTCAGTGTCATCGTCTCCTTTGTATAAAGATTTATGAATAACAATAAAATGTTGAATATCTGTTCTATCTTTAAACGTCCATAAATTTTTACGAGATCTACTATAATCGTAATGATTTTCTGGATTTATATTCTCAAAAATAAGTTCATAAGATAAAGATATTAGTTCTTCTTTGATAAGTTTTTTAAGAATTATATCTTTCATTTTATCGTCTTTATTATAAATATATTTTAAAGTAAAAAAGGGCGGTATTTTACCAGCCCTTCATTACGTTAAATAGTCTAAGACTACGCTTTACATTCTTCTACTGAAGCTTTTTTGTAAGCAGTAACCATTGACTTTAAAGACTGAATTGCTTTTCTAGCCTTTGCAGCTGATTTCTTTGTTCCTTTAGCTGAATAGTCATTATGACTTGTTTCAAACTCGTTCCAAAGAGATGCCATGTCAGCAAACATAATAGCTGTTTGCTTTTGTTCTGTCATTTCTGATGTGTTCTCCATAACTTTTAAATTTTAGATTTGGGTTTTTTGTTTTTAGTTCCATCAGATATGATCTCTGATTGAATATTGTTTTCTGTTAATAATAATTGAATATTTATTAGTTCGTTATACTCGCCAACAATCATAGTATATTTTCCTTTGTTATGTATAATTGTCGCGCATTGTTCTGCTTGAAGTGCTGCATACCCCAATGATCTAAAAATGGAAATAGCATTATCAAAGGAAATATTATCATTATTATATACAGTTAGTTTATATGTTTTAGTTTGTTTCTTTTTTGCCATTTTCATTCGTTAAAAACTTCACAGCATTAATACCTGCATCAGTTAGTTTATAAACCAATTCTCCTTCTGGATTAACTCCCGACATATATAATAAATCATTTTCTATTAATTTATTCATAGCAGAATTTATATTAAGCTGCACTTCATTCATCATTATAATATCTATTTGAGCTTGCAGAATAAATACTTTTTTTGTTTGTTTAAAGTTATCTTTTATAAGTTCATATGCTAAATCAAAAAATCTGTTTTTATTTAAAAATCCTTTATTTACAAGCTCGTTAAATTTAGAATGATTATTCATGTCCTGCTTAAGAAGCTTCAGAGCTTGAAACGGAGTTTTTAATTCCTGAATATTTTCTTTTTCCATAATGATCATGTTTTTGTTTAATAACATATTTGTATAATGGTTTTTCGAGAGCCGCACATTTTAAGTATTCTTCTTGAGTTTCAAAATATTTTATCATACGTTGAATAAGTTGAATCCTCTCTTCGTTACTTAATTCTCTAGGAAATTTAAGTTTTGGAGATAATAATAATTCAACTCCTTCAGATAAAATATCATTGATATAATTTTTTTCTTCTGTCATATTTAATCTACTAAGTGCGGAAGTATTTCTTTTAATCGTTTATACCATACTTTCTCAATCTTATCTGCTATATTATTATCAGTTAAACGATAATATCTCATTAACAATGATTGTATTTCATCTTTTATATTTGTTTTAAGATATTTTCTTTTATAGTTAAGACCATATAAGAAAGCATCTATTTCATGAGGCTGAATAAGATATTCTTCTATTAATGATGTAGGCTCTGAATCATATATATTTGGTTTTCCATTTATATCTAAATACTGAGCAATATGCTCTAATTCATGTCTCAGAAACTCTCTTATATAAGCATTAAATTCATTATAAGATGTATTTTTAAAGTTATGAGAATAAATACGAACATACATTTGAATGTCTTCGTCAGAACTACTTCCCCAAATATCAAAACCTTCGGTATAAATTCCTCCAACTATCGCATCATAATCTATGCTAATATTAAGACGAATAATTTCATTTTTAAAGTTAAAGTCAAATATTAATCTTTTATCTTTAAGATTTTTTACAGACGCGTTAAATATTTCTCGCGCCATAAAATTAATAAAGCTTCGTAACTTTGTTTTGAATATTGTTTTTGGCCTACCCATCTATATCTTTAATATAAAGATTACTTTTTAAATTTCAAAATAAATCTTTTTATCTTTGCCATTAACGAATTATCACGTTCTTTTAAATAGCTTATAAGCAGTTCTTTTTCTTTTGGAGATAAGATATCATCTTTATTAGGATCGCACGTATACAATAAAGTAAAGCGCCTTATTAATAAATTTTTAGCTTCATAATGCTTTAAGAATTCTAAGATTTCTATTGCAGCTACATCAGCAGATTTTTCTTGTTCAATTGAAGGATTGTCTTTATCATGTTGAAGTATATAATGAGCAATTTCATGAGCCTCTATAGCATATATATGATTAGATGTATATCCATCTTTAAGAAGTTCTTGACCATCAATAAAAATACTCATAGTTTTAAAATGTAAAAATGCAAGACCATATACTTTAAAATAATTATCATACATTTTTTTAAATGACGTATGATTAGGATAAATGACTTGAGTTGTAAATCTTTTATCTATTAAAGATTGCCATTGAAGTGAATCTATTTCTTCCATGTTGTTATTTATATACGTTTAAACTTAAACTTTTTTATTTCGTCTAAGAATTTTTCTATAGTTATTTCTTTATTATTAGATTTAATTATACGAACCTTTGGTAAAAGTTCTGGCTCATTATTAATAAAATACATTAACGCTCTCATTCCTTCTCCGGGCCAAAATATTTTAAAGTCTTCTTCTCCTAGAATATTAGCATCTGTTATATCATTTAAATCATCTTCTGGTAAAAATATATAATACGTCATCTTGTTAAATCTTTTAATGTATCATGAACAATACCCAACTTTTTTTGTTTTACTCCTTCAATAGGATCGAGTGTTGTAATTTTTTCTGGAGCTCTTTGATGAATATATAATAATCCCCACTTAATATCAAATAAATCAAATGATTTTTTTATAAAGTCTTTATTTTCATTAGGATATTCTTTGTAAAGAAGATTTAAAGATTCATTATACCAATTATTATAGTCTTCTTCTGAAATTTTGTTCTTAAAATAAAAATCCTTATTTGTTAAAAGCTCTTCTTTTGTTTTATTAACAAGCCGGAGCATATTGTTAAGTATTTGCTCATAGATATTTATCATTATTCTCTGGATTATGCTTTATATATGTACCCCATTTGTATTTAGCATATTCATGTCCATTTCTTTCTGCAGTATCTCGTTTTTCATTATTTACAGATAATGAAGCAAAATGATAAAAATGGCAATTATATGTTCTTAACATTCTCATACCACTTAATTTGCATTTTAAAAAGAAGTCCCAATCAGCAACCATTCCATTTTCATAAGTTTCATCCCAACCACCTACTTTAAGATAATCTAATTTAGACATAAAGATTGGTAATGTAGACCCTGTTTCGTCAGTTGAAAGACCTCGCAAAGGCTCTTCATATTTCCAATAATTTTCTAAAATAAATGTTTTTGGGTCACGCCCACAATCTTTAATATGAAACTGTTTAAACATACTAGGATTAGGTTCTATTTGATTTGGAGAGATAACTGAATTAGATTGATATGCTTTTTCTAAAGAAGTATCCCATTCATATGGAAATACATTATCATCATTAACAATAAGTATCTTATCATGTATTGCATTATATACTCCTAAATTAGTACCACGAGATAAGCCAACATTTTCTTCTAAATTAAGAATTTGGATATTATCTTTATACTTATCTAATACTTCTTTATTGATGTCATAAAATCCATCAACTACAACAATGATTTGATTTTTATTTTTTTGACCTTTAATGCATGAACGTAAACATAAATCTAATGCTTTAGGTTCTTTGTAGGTAGGTATTATTACACTTATCATATTTTGCTCCAATCTATTAAAGGAGATAACCAAGCAGTTTCTCCATGCGTTGAATAGCCTGGAATAGGAGTTATCAATCCCTTTTGTTTTTCTCTTAATGCCAAAAACATTTCAAAGTCTCTAGGATAAGAACCTTTAGTAAATTCTCTTAATATAGATTCATCTTCTCTTAATGTTGCAACGGTCGAGGCAAATGTCATAGTAGTAGAATTAGTTAATTTCCAATGAGAAGAGTCAGTTAACATTACTCTTGTTACTTCTCCACCATCTTCTACAAATGGATTTGCTCCATTCATATACTTATCCGGATGATCGTATAAAGAAACATAACCATATCCTAATTGTAATCCTTCAACTAAAATTTTAGGAGAACCTTCTTTATGAAGATAATCATTTTCAACAAAATAAACTATTGTTTCATCGTCATATCCTAATGCCATATCTAAAGCTAAGTTAAAAGTGCCAGCTCCATGACCAACACTTACTTTTCTAATATTAACATGATCAATATATTTTTTGATCATAGTAATAGTATCATCGCTGCAATTATCAGCAATTACTAATATATCATATATGCAATCAAAGAATACATTACAAAAATTTTTTAAGCAAAATTCATTATTAATATATTCTGGTTTTACTTTATTATATCCTGAGTCTGATATTCTATATATTATTTTCATACTCTTTTAAGAATAGTCATACCGTATTTTTCTGTATACCTAACATGTAAAGACCAATCAGAATTTTCTTGTAAAAAATCTTCTACAGCTCTCCACATACCGTATTTTTCTGGTGAATTTTTTAACTCTCCCCGTCTTTCATGATTATATGGCCAATCTTCCCAAAGCTCATATGTACCGCTTGTATCATGTATAGCAATATATTTTTTAATTTTACTACTATGTTTATTCAATTCTTTCATTAAATGTTGATATGTATGTTCCGTATCAATAAATAATAAATCATATTCTTCAATATCTACCGTACCCGAATCTGCTAAAATAAATTTGAAATCTATTCCTAAATTTATAGCTACATCTTTTGCATGATATATATTATAATTAACAGGATTATCTTCCATATCAACTGAAGTATATTTTTTAATTTCGGTTGTTTCTGATAAATGTAATCCATGTAACAATGCCCAAGTTGAATTTAATCCTAAACTTAAAGGACCAATACCCATTTCTACAACTGAGGAACATTGTGAGGTTAAATCGCTTAAAACTTGTCCATACGGGTCTAAGTCATTTTTTCTTTCTAAAAGAAGTTGAAATTGCTTGTTTAATTCTTGTTTGTAATCTGTCATATTTTAATGTTATTCATATTTAATTTAATATCTTTTTTTAAAATAAACAATCGTTTATATTTACTTTTTATAATTTTGTATATAATCTGAGCAAATGCCAATACAACTATTTAAATTATCATTATATAGTTCTGGCATTACTGCTATTGAATTTTTAATTGGTTGTTTTCCTGGATACGACCAAATATAACCTTTAGAAGTTAATGTTAAGGTATCTTCTTGATGCCAAAAATAATTAAATCCAGATATAGAAGAGAACCATTCTACTGCTTCTATATTTTTACAATGTAACCATAATTTATCAAAACGTTGATTGATCCAATTTTGAGTAATTCCATATTGAGGTTCATCATGGCCTAAGTATAAATTACCTTCTATCATGTGTATATCAATTTCTACATCAAATCCTTTTGATATAGCTAAATCAATATAATTAGGTTCATTTTCATAAGATTCGAGCCTACCGTTAATATTTCCTCTATGTGCTATTAATATCATATATTATCTATATAAACTATGCCAAAACGAACTAACAACTGATATACCATTAACATCTAGCCATCTTCTTAAAATATATTCCCCACATAATTGTAATGTAGGATCATTCATACAATCATCTATATGATTAAAAGTATCTGAATAAATATCCATGTTTGTGGAATTAGAGAAGGCAAAACAATCGGTATAACCTTGATTACTGTCAAAACATCCGGCAGGAGTATTTATAACATTATTATTAAATTCATTAAAGTTAATTTTTGAATTAAGTTTAACATCAAATCTACTTCTTATAACCCAATCATACTTAAAATTATTTTTTATTTCATATTCACTTTTTAATTTATTAGATTGATGTATTGAATAAAACATACTATATAAATAATCACTTCTAATACCCGGTAATGTTCTTCCAGGAAATTTATCTAATTCAAATTGTATTTGAGGTTCAACTTTATAAGAAACAGGATTATATAAATTTAAAGTATCTTGAATTTGTGTTTCTTTAATAGGAGGGCCCATCGCATGACCACCTCCATTAATAAAATGTTTATTTATTTGAGATTCATCAATATTCCAAGTATGAATAAAAACATCAATACTATTACCTTCTAAAATATAAGGATATAGTACTTCGCTATAACATTGTTCAACAAATCTAGTTTGTCCTGATAAACATAATGCTATTTTCATATTTTACTTTTTTCTAGCATTAAAAAATATCCAATTTGGATGACCATCTCCCGGTCCTGTTGATGTAATATAATACTTAAAATTAGTAAAACCAATTTGTTCTAAATCATTTTTCAATTCATCTGGAGATTCAACTCTAGTATCTATTTGTCCATTAGTGCCCGGAGCATCATAATAATTGGTATGATAAGGTACTGATTTTTTTATTAAAGTTTCAGGACCAAATCCCATTTGCATAGTAATAACACCTTTAGGTTTTAATACTCTGTAGAATTCTTTTAATAAATTATATCTAATATCATATACACGTATATGTTGAAAACAAATAGTACTCATAATAACATCATAGGTTGATGAGGGTATTTTATCTAAATCAATTCCATTACATAGATATAATTTGTGATTATTAATATCACATTCATTATGATTTAACCATATAATAGCATTATCTAAATTATTTTGAGCTATATCAACCCCATGCAATTCTTTAAAATGTTTATCATATTTTACCAAATTTCTTCCAGGTCCACATCCAAAATCAAGACCAATTTTAGATTCTAGATTTGTTATATCTTTAAATAGATAAGTATTATAATCTTCCCAATCATTATGGAGATCAAATCCACCAACTACTGGGTTTTTGTCATTAATATTCCATTTTGAAGCTTCATTTTCATATTGAGCTTTTTGCATTTCTGAGTATGTATTCATTTTTGTTATTGTTTTTTATTTTCTAAATAATATTTTAAATCTTCTGGTGTACCTAACCCCCACATTCCTTCTGTGGTAAATGTTCTTATTTTTTTATTATCTTCAATTGCTTGATTAAATACGGGACAAACATAAAATTCATTATTTACACGAATATTTTTTTCAATCATTTGTTCTGCATATTTAACAAAATCAGAACCATGTTTCCAAAAATAATATCCTACAGTTGCATTATCTGATATTGGATTTTTTTCTGCTACTTCTGTTACTAATCCTTCTTCATTTATTTTAGCAAATGACCATTTTGGATGTATTGCTTTAAAAGTAACTATACCCCCATCAGTATTTGTTTCTTGCATTTTATACATAAACTCATTTGAATCCCACTCTACAAATTGATCAGAATTAGCAAAAAATAATGGATTATCATTATTAATAAATTCTTTAGCTAATAAAGCAGTACATGCTGCTCCTTCAGTCAACCCATCTACTTCTACAATTTTACAACCAGGAGTAATTAAATTAAGTAATGTGTCTAAATTATATTTTTCTCTATGAGCTTTTTGCACAACAAATATATAATTAGCATCAATATTTAAGTTATCAACTACAACTTGAATCATTGGCTTATTATTAACATCAATAAGTGGTTTAGGAAATGTATAACCAGCTTGTTCAAATCTAGAACCAGCCCCTGCCATAGGAATAAGTACATTTAGTTTATCATCTTTCCATTTAGGAATAATATTCATTTTTTCTTTATTTAAATATTTACTAATATTAAGGTATGTAACTTCTTTTGAGGAAACAACTCTCATTACATGTGCTTTACTTCTACTTGCTGCTAATAAACCATAAGGAGAATCTTCAACTATTAAAGTTTCTTCAGGTAAGCAATTCATCATTGAAATTGCTTTCCAATAAATTTCTGGGTGAGGTTTGCTATTAGTAACATCTTCGTTTGATAGAATAAGATCAAAATATTCAATAATATTTAATTTACTTAATACAGTTAATACTGTTTTACGAATACTATTACTACAACATGCTATTTTATAACCTTGTGATATTAAAGTATCTAAACATACTTTCAATTGAGGAGATGGTTGTAAATTAGATAATGCTTCTAAAGTATACTTTTGTTTATCTTCCCATATTCTTTTATATAAATTAGTAGGTAATCCTTTTCGTTTGGTTAACATTTCTAATTTTTGATTAGTTTTTAAACCATCATATATAGACAAATGTTCATTCCATTCTATAGAATATTCTTTTCCTAAAGCTTTATTAAATGACTCAAAATGAATATTTTTAGCTTCAACTAAAACTCCATCTAAATCGAATATTATTAATTTAATCATATTTGTAATTTATTTAAAGTAAGTGTACGAGCCAATCCTACCTCTAATCTAACTCTATTTTCAATTTCATTTAACTTATAAAAAGCAGCTCGTTTAAAAGATTCTGGGGTGAACATATTAACCTTATTGCATAACTCAGAAATTGAGTCATAACAATTCAATGATGTAATTTGTTTTTGTCCTCCAAATATCATATGATCAGGAAAATGATTACCATAATCTGTAGTTATGTATAATCCATTTGAATTTAATTCATTTAAATCAGGAAAATATCTTATATAATTATCATATCGAGATATTATTACCCAATCATATACTTCATCTATTAAACTAATGGATGTAGATAATGAATATAAATGAGATAAAATATTATTTTCATTATTTAAACTATAATATTCTAAGTCTTTTACTTTATTCCTTGAAACATCATCTAAGGTAAAAGATCTAGGTTGTTCAAATTTAGATTTTTTAGGTTGATATTTTTCTAAAATAATATTAATTGTATTTTTATCTTCATAATCAATATATTCTTCTAATTTAACCCAATCTGAGTAATTAAATGGTATTTCTTTTCCTGATATCCATGAATGGGTAAAAATATCAGTATTGTATTTCTTAATAATCCATTCTTCATGGGATTGAAAAGTATAAGGATTATTAATTACTCGTGGTTGCCCAAACATACAAAGAGCTACTTTCATTGTACTATATTTTTAATTTCATTAACTACCTGTTCATCAGTTAAATAAGGATCTAATGTTATATGATATGAATTTTTAAAATAATATTTAGGTCCTAATTTTGGTTCTTTTATTTTTTTCAATACACCATTCCATCCATACAGTTGATGAATAAAATCTCCTGTGATAATTGTTTTTGTACCGACGCCTGCAGCTAAGTTACATAACCCACCTTCAGCGCCAATAAAATAATCGCAATTTTTTATAAAAGAAGCTTGCATAGAATATTCTGCTGTATTAGAAAAATCTGCTTCTTTTACATTATAACCATTAGGCATTCCTACAGGTATTAATATTAAATTTTCATTTTTAGATAATTCCGATATAATATAATCAATGTTTCTGTGTTTACCGCCATATCCTAAATAAGGAACATCAATACCTCGTTCATATTCTTCTTTTGTAAATAAGAAACTTCGTTCTTCCCAATTTGTAGAATATGCAATAAGAGTTTTTTTAGAATTTTTATAAGGAGTTAAATGTTTAGAAACAACATAATCATAATATGGATTTGTATATACATAAAAATCTGGTGATGTATTTTTAATTCCGGCCATCATTTGATAATATTGTGAAGGAGCATAATGAAAATCTATATCATGTAAATGTATTATTTTATCATAGATTGAGGTATCACAATCAAATAAATATACATTAGAAATATATGGATTATTAGATACTAGTTCATAAGGTTGATATAAATGTACTAAATAATCAACTGTAGTATCTGAATTTTCTTCTATTAATTTTTTAGCGACAGATGTAGAAAATAAAATGTCTCCTATAAAACCTGTACAATTAATTAATATTTTCATATTGTTCGTAACTTTTTTCCTCTACAAAAGTAGAATGGTATTTTAAATTAATAACTTTTTTAAGATCAGCCCGTTTATCATTAGTTATATAGACTTTTCTAGCCAAACTAATAAACTCATCATCGAACTCCTTTGAACGTTCTTTTAATCTAATTAAATCTTCTATATCCCATAATTCTTTATTAATAAGAATTAATTTGTTATAGTCTTCTTGTTCTATTTCTAATTGATTAAAAACGATTTCATATAAATAATTATACTCATTAATAATATTTTGCAATTTTTGCTCGTTTGAAATATTATTTTTTTTAATATGTAAAATTGTTAATTTATCTACAATTTCACCTATTGAAACTTCTATTTTCATATTTAAAATTTTTAATTTTTAACCACCTAACATTATCTTCAGATTGAAATTCTTCGATTGTTGCATTAACATCTTTATATCCGAATTGTAATGTATTAGGTAAATTAGATAATAAGATATGATTATTAATAAAATCTATATCAGAATCATTAGGTTTATTATCTCCATGATATAATGCATAAAATAATCCATTTGAATTTCGTTTCCATTGATATCCTAATAATCTTAATCTATCTCTAGTATCATCATCTTCTTTTCCCCAACCCTTATAATAAGGATTAAGACCATTTGTTTTATAAAATAAATGTTTGCTTAAAACAAATACACCTCCGGAATGATCTCCTACATCATTAATAAAATTAATATATCCCTTAGGAATATCTTCTACCGGCCTAGGTTGATTATTTATATCTAAAAACATAACCTGCCGTACAGGATATAAAGGAATATCTATTTCTGTATAATAATCAACGTTATCTGTCGGATAATAATCTACATCATGGAATACTAAAATATCTCCCGTTGCTTTTAATGCAGCTAGATTATATAATGAATTTTTTTGAAATTTTTCTTCATTATCTTGTTCAGCAACTATAATTTCATATTCTTTATTATAGAATAATTCCTTTAATCTAGGCAATAACATTCTTAAATGTTCCTCTCGATTTCTATATGAAATAATAATCGAATATTTATTTTTTAAATCCAGGTATTCTGTCATATTGATGTATAATTGAATAATCTTTTATGTCGTTTAAATTAAATGAAACTAGACCCGCATGTATAACATGTAAATGTACAGCTAATTTATTTTCTAATGAAGTAAAATTAGTTTGTTCCTTATATTTAGTTTGAATAAGATAATTAAATGATGTTTGATCTGAAACTTTAGCTTTACCTATAGACATCAAATAAATATCAGAACATATATTTTTTACAAGGTTATAATCACCACCGAATACTCCTACATTATAAACATATTCATCTAATAAATAATTTAATCCAATAATTCCTAAATTATAATGAAGGTGTTCTTTATTCCAATTTTCATTTTTATATATAATTTCTTCACTAGTTGCAGTAATAAAATTATCTTTTAAATGTATAAATGGGTTTGAATTAAAATAAACATCTTTTACATCTGTAATTAATACTTTATCATATATTTGTTGTTCTAAATAATTCCAGATATGGAAAAATCTGATATTATGAATTAGATCATATGAAGTATGAAAATTACATTCTGCTGTATTATAATTAAACTGATTTTTTGTATTACCCCAAAAATCAAAATCAGGAAGTATAACTTGTATATTATTTAATTTTAAATATTCCTCTAAACCATTATTTGATGGGTTATATAATAATAATGCTCTATCACAATTTATAAAGTTAGATGTTTCTACCCAATATTTTAAATCGTCTACATTATAATTTCCGCTAATAGCTCCTATTAATAAGTTTTTCATTTATAAAAAGTATATCTTGTTGATGTGATCCATGATTTCTTGCTTCATCTAAAATATCTTTAGGTTCAAATCCAATATTCTTCATAAAGTTAATCACTTCATTGTATAATGGCGCTCCCGAATTATATTCAGTTATTGATACTTCAAGTAAGATTGCTTTTGCTTTTAAACAAAGATTCATACCTCCGGAAATAATATCTAATTCTGAACCTTGAGTATCAATTTTAATTAATTCAAATTCTGAAGATTCTTCAAATAAATTGTCCAGACAAATTCCTGTTTGTTTAAGTATTTCTAGTTTATCATCAGAATAAAATGGAGTAAGTTCTCTGTATATAGAATTTCCAGTACCGGTAGGTGCATCTTTTCTACTATAAAAATCATATACATTATTATCTTTTGCTAATAATCCTATATAATAATTGTCAGTAATTGATTTAAGATATTGTTCACATCCAGTACTTGCTTCAATTGAAAATATAAAACTGTCCGGGTATGTAGCTTTGGCCAATTGATGAAATTGCCCTATATTCGCCCCGATATCTAATATTCGATATGGTTGAAAATATTGAGATACTTTATAAAGATTCATTTGATAGTTGTGTTAAATATTGAATTATAGAATTTATTACATTTTTTTCATAACTTACATATTTTAATGCTTTTTGATAGTTATCTTCAATTGCTTCTATGCGAGAATAATAGTCTCTATCTGTAAGATTATTAGAAATATAAATAAAATCATCCACATTATCAAATTTTATTATACCTTTAGTATTAAAAAAATCTCCTATATTAGAACATCCATTATATATAGGAATAGTTTTTAATAAAAAACAATCTATAATTTTTTCAGAAAAGTATCCACGATGTGAAAAATTTTCTATAGCAATTCCAAACATCGAATCCGAAAATACTTCTTCTTTACCATTCCTTCTATCTTCATCATCTTTATATGTATTATTAACAGTTCCTATTGATTTATAAAACTTTGTAGGTACATTAATTTCATTTTCCCTAGATAATATTTCATGACGCATACCTTGATTATACGATTTTAATAAATTACCGCAAAGATGTGCAATTTTAAATTCTTTTTTATATATTTTATTATATTGTTCAAGAATAAAAGTTGTATTACCAAAATACTGAAATTCTGCTTGTTTACATTTATTTAATATTTTATCATCCCATGTAAAAATTTTATTAAATAACATGTTATTATTTAATACCCATGTTCCTAATCCAAAGTATTCATCTGGCTCGACTAATACTATAACATTAAATTTAGATAAATCATCCATAGATGTAGGTAATACTTGATGAAATATCGAAACATCTAAATGACTAAATTTAGATAGTTTATTAGCTACTGATTGTCCGTCTATATATTGTGCAAATATTTTCATTTATTATTTAATAGCTAAAATATTTAAACTCATTAATATTCCATTTTCTTTATCCAAATGAGGTAAATATGCTTTACTAAAATCATCACCTTCATATTGTTCACAATCCCATTCTTCTATAGAAGAAAATCCTAAATCTTTTAAATCTTTAGATAAAGTTTTATAGTCAAATCTTATATAGTGATAATTTTCATCATAATCCTGGCCTCCATATAATAATCCGATTAATGATTTTAAATCCGATGTTTTATAATAATGTTCGCATATAGACTGAAAATTAGGAACGGCTAATCTTAATTGACCTCCTGGTTTTAAAATTTCAAACCATCTTTTTAACACGTCTTTGTATTCCCATCTACCGAAATGTTCTAAAACATGGCAGGCATAAATTTCATCAACTGAATTTTCTTTGTAATTACGTAAAAAACGAATATTATTTACTTCATCTACTCCAGGTAAATATCTAATGTCAATATTAGTATAATCTTTAAGGTGTTTGGTTCCACAACCTAAATGTAATTTCATATGCTATCGTATAATTTATTTTGTGCTTCTTGTTTACTTATTGTTTTAATATGATACAGACAAAAATCTTCATCTTCCTCATAAGGTAATATAGTGGTTATTTCGTAATTATCCAAGACTTCATGTACTTTATTCTTCCACTTTATTTCTTTATCTAATTTAAATAAGCGCATTTGTAAATCTGGAAAATTTATTCTGTTATAGTTATCTATGCTCCAATGCCATTTAGTAATATGTTCTTCGGTAATGCCCAAAACTTTATTTACACGCGGAACATAAAAACAATCTACTTCTTTGTTAATATTAATAACTGCTTTTATGTTTTCGATTAAAAACTCATTAGGTATTTCGTCAGCATCAATTTGAAATAAGTAATTACCATTTGCATGCTCAATAAGTGTGTTTTTAAATGCAGCAAAGTCTTTATTAAGGTATTGTTCAATTGTTCGTATACGATTAGGAAATCGTTCCGTATGAGCTTCTATTACTTTAGTTACTAAATTATTTGTATTAGATATATCTCTAAGAA
>Ga0214923_10002089_pt1 | contig 27227 bp, 21 predicted proteins | sample LL1510_MetaG_FD_177993 | JGI IMG/M metagenome (GOLD analysis project Ga0214923, IMG submission 177993) | Freshwater microbial communities from Lake Lanier, Atlanta, Georgia, United States - LL-1510 | ecosystem: Environmental > Aquatic > Freshwater > Lake | place: USA: Georgia | collected...
AGACAAAGCCGCTGCAGACAAAGCTGCTACAGAGAAAGCTGAAGCAGACAAAGCCGCTGCAGACAAAGCTGCTACAGAGAAAGCTGAAGCAGACAAAGCTGCTGCAGACAAAGCCGCTGCAGACAAAGCTGCTACAGAGAAAGCTGCTACAGACAAAGCTGCTGCAAACAAAGCTGAAGCAGACAAAGCTGCTGCAGACAAAGCTAAAGCAGAAGAAAACTTCAAGCAGGCTTTTGAAAAATTAACCGCAACAATCCCCACCATCACCGACAACAAGCTCCAAGCTAGCGTATCTGCCTTGCTAAAGACCGTTGGTCCATCTAAAAAAACCAACCCTCGTGACTACAATGAAGAGATGACAAAGAACTTAAACTTAGTCTCCGATCTCATTCAAAATCAAACAGAAGAAAACATTAAACTGGTGACTGAACAAGCCAACGCAACAAAAGGGCATCCTAATCCGAAGGCTGCAAAAATTGCAGGGGCTATGATGGCTGTGGCCTCCGTTGTTGCTGTCGCTCTTGGCTTAACGATTATGTGGCCGGTCGGTTTAGCTGTTGGTGCTGCGGCCTTGATTGGTGGTGGTCTTGGTCTATTTGGATCCCTCAAGAGAACAGGGCCCTCAGCTGACATGAAAAGGATTGCAGACGCGGTTACTCCTGCAGCCCCTCAGCACTAAAACAAGTCCATTCTTTTGCCCTGAGTGCTTCATCCACTCAGGGCCATTCACACTGCCAGAAAGTTAAAAGACCTTGTCATTCCCGCGCAGGCGGGAATCCATCCCCAACTCGGGCTAGGTGCCATGGGGGAAATGGGTCCCCGCCTGCGCGGGTATGACAGTCTTTCCTTAACTTAATGGCAGTGCCCCCCGTCATCCCGAGCATAGCGAGGAATGGCAGGTCTTAAGCCAGCTTCGTCATTGACCCAACCGGCATTCATCTTTTTCATCATCTAAACTGCAGAAATGAACCTGGCCTATTGCCCTTTGCGGCATAGGCTTTTTTATCCATAGAAAGTTATTGATAATCATTTCCATTTGTAATAAAGTGTCATTTCTTTTGCATTGCCTGGATGATAAAATTGAAAATAAAAAAGACACTTAACAAGGCTGCGGTATGGGCGCTCGTCATCGGCGCTTGTTTGATGCTGGGCTTTTTGAGTTTTGGTGGGATGTATGCCCTCATTCCATTGTGTTCGCTTGCAGCAACGGCATTTGGCCTTTCTGTCGCCTACGAAGGCGAAATCTATATGCAAAACATCAAGAACTCTCTAAAAAAATTATTTAAATTCAATTATTTAAAAGATGAACTTGCTAAAAAATATTTACTGAATCATTTTGTCCCTGAAAAAAATGGCGGCAATGATGCTCCAAACAATGACGAAGTACCACCCTTTTTTGCAATGTATGAAGAACAACTCCGCTTACTCTACCAATTCCAGGGTAAACGATTAAAGAAAGGCAGTGTGGGTGATTTTCAACAAAGGCAGCTTAAAAAAAGGGTGCGGGACATGGAAAGCTGGTTTGCACTGCAGTTATTTCATGATGCCAATGAAGACCCAAACACACTAACCTCGGAGGAGCGTGATTTGCGCGCATGGCTTTCTAAGCACGGGCAACAAACGTCACAGCAAGACTTTAATAAACAGAACAAATATGCCAAAGGTGCTAAAATTTTTAGCCTCGTTGCTGGCACGTTTATGACCCTTGCAGCAACCTATTTGTTGGTTGATGCATTCTCTGTTATTCCTCTTTTTGCTGGTTTATCGTTTGCTTATTGGCCATTGTTCATCGTCCCGATGTCCATTATGGCAGGGTTTGCTTATGGCTTGCTCACCTACAATGCCATGACGGATATGTTCATGCATAATCCATTGCAAAAAAGGCTTCTGAAAATCAAAAATGACTTCAAAAATGGCCTCACGTTCAAGAAAGTGGCTGTTGCTATTCTCGCGGTGTTATTGATTGGTTTAGCGATTACCTTGACCATTTGCACGGCAGGAACTTGGTGGACTATTGCTAAATCGGCGCGGCCACTCTTTGCCTTTATGGGTAAATTTCCTCGATTCATTATGGGCCTGATAAACCCCATCATCAATGCCATTTCAGGGATTGTCTTTAATTTAGCAAACACCAGCGAATCTCTTGAGCTGATAGACCATGGCTTTACTGATGAACATGCTCATCATGAGCATCATAAGCAATCGCATGGGCATGATCATGAGCATAAAAAGAAATCAAACGCTCGTTTGTACGAACGCCTAACATCTTTTTGGGAAAAATACTTAAAAAACGAAAATAAACTTCAAGCGCTTAATCCTTTTCGTCTTTTATTAAAGATAACCATCTTGCCTTTGCGCTTTCTTTTATTTTTAGGTCATTTAATTAGTATTGGTTTTACTGCTGACAGAGTTCCTGGAATGCCCAAAATTGCCTCGGCACTTCTGGGCGCGATATCTGAGGGATTTGAAGATTTCCACTACTTTGTTCCACACACCAACCATCACTGTCATCATGACAACAAAACCATGTTCAAAGAACACTTGGGCGCAGGCCATGGGCATAGTCACGAGGCAGACATCCCAACATGGCTACTTAAAATAATTTTTAGTCCAGTCTATTTATTAGCAACCCTATGGGATATGTCATGTAGTCGTTGGCATAAGGATAAGGAGAAGCATTTAACCTTCACACAAGCCTGGGAAAAACAAAATGGGATTGAACCTTACGAGGACGTTGAATTACAAAAGCACGAGATGGATGTAAAGGATAATAGAACATCCATCCCATGGCTTGCTCATGAGACTATCCATCGGATAGAACGTTTTAAAAAAACACATTTAGCAACGAGTTGGATTGGAAAAAAATGTCATGAGGAAAAACGTGAAGCATTAACGGCATTACAAACGAAACTGCGCCAATGCGCTACCAAGGAAGACGTCCAAAAAACAGTCAATGATGAAATACAGCAACCGAACCCCTCCTACAAAAAACATCGATTTTTCAACCAGGGAGAGACCGAAACCTGGCGGTTTGTGAACCATGAATTATTGCAAAACGGTGCTTGTGAGATGCAAAGGTAAGGCTCGCCCTCTGTGTCTCAAGCCTTAAACCGATGAGGCACTGAGCAAACTATACCCATTCTACCTGAAAATCCAGTATCTTCAGGTAGAATGGGTATATATGTTAAAATTAATCCTTAGTGACTAAAGAAATCAAATCATGAAAAACCCCGACTCCATGCAACGCTTTATGTTTGAACACGCAAGTATCCGAGGTGAAATAGCACACCTCGATGAAACCTACAAAACCATTATTCATCAAAGGCCATATCCTCCTGCGGTCAAGACATTATTAGGGGAGGCCTTAGTGTCTTGTTTGCTTTTAGCCGGTAGTATCAAATTTGAAGGGGAAATCAGTTTGCAATTTCACGGTGACCATCGCCTGCCTTTGCTCATTGTTCAATGCGATCATCAATTACAAATCAGGGCCTTTGCAAAATATCAGGACGATGGCCAACACGCCGATTTTGCCTCTGCATTTTTAGAAGGAAAAATGGTACTGGTTATCAATCAATACAACCAAACAGAAAGCTATCAATCGGTTGTGCCCATTCGCTCCACATCCATGGCTGACAATTTAACCCATTATTTTGCCCAATCAGAACAACTAGCCAGCCAAGTGTGGCTTGCTGTTGATAATAACAAAGCCGCAGGCATGATGCTCCAGCTGTTGCCAGGACAAGACACCAAAAACCGCGAAGAATTTTGGGAGTATGCCATGGTTCTCGGACAGACGATTACTGATAAAGAATTATTAACATTGGATAATCAAACCATCCTACAACGCTTGTATCATGAAACCGAATTACGCCTTTATGATGCGCGCCCTACTTCCTTTCATTGCCGTTGCTCCCCTGAAAAAATGAAGCAAGTGCTGACTGTTTTAGGAAAAGACGATGCGGAAAAACTCATTGCTGAAAAGGGACACATTGATGTGTCCTGTGATTTTTGTTGTGAAGAATATCGCTTTGACGCCATTGATATCGCGCTATTGTTTAGAGGGGATCCAGGATCTCGCACCCCAGGCTAAACTCGAGTTTATTAGGCCTTGGTTTATTACGCTAATGCAGGCACCTCTGCTGCTGGTGGCTCATACGCATACCGTTCTGGTTTTGGTGGAAATAATCTGTGCATGTAAAGGGAAGCCCCGCCCAATGCTGCAACAGCGAGAGTCGCCGTACCTGGAATCACCAATGACAATGCCAGAGCACTGGCTGGATTGAACACCAATAGACCGACTAACAACATGGCAGCCCCGAATACCGCAAGGCCTAGAAACAAGTTGCAGAAGAAGCTATAGTTTAAAGGCGCTGGTGGTGGCAGAAATTTGTTGATTACTCTCCTTAAGCCAGAGTCAAAAAGGGCATATTCTTCCATTCTTTTTGCTTTTATGATGTAGAAACATCTGTCCTTTGGATAGCAAGCAAGAAGTTGCTCCAAAGACAATGGGTATGTTCTTGCCATACCCAAGAGGGAGGTCCTGTTGTTGTTAATCGATCGGTCTTCGATTAATTTAAAAAATTTCTCATTTATCTCATAATGCCTAAGAAATCGAGGCAATAAATAAGGATAACGAATGAGCGATTGTAATAATGACGCCCCCCCAGCTACCGGCTTATTGTCTAAAAAAAGCTTACGAAATGCCGGTGAAGAATGATCCAATACCGCTAATAGATTCAATAAATCCATGTGCCGACAATCGGCATTTAATAACATATCGGGTAATTTACGTTCAGGAAGATGATTTAATAAAATGAAAACCGAGCAAAATGGTGTGTGTTTTGATACAAGGGTCTTGACTAAATTAGAAAAATTATTGGGTGACTTCTCTAAAATGAATACGAGATCTTCCGGGGTCAAGTATGAAAGTATCAAACAGAGCGTGTCAGGAGAGACTATGGCCTTAAAGAATAGAGAGTCGTGTTCAAGAAATATTTTTTTGCATTCAGCCTTGTCATTGTTGCAACAGGTACTTAATACAAACTTCAACGCCTCAAGCTCTGAAAAACAGTAAGACAGAAAATTCTGGCTGGTTAACACCCTGATGAAGGTCTGTTCATCACGATAAAATCTCCTGGTGTTCTCAAGAAACACGCCTCGATCTTTAGAAGACAAAAGAGGAAAAATTGTCCTACATAACTGAGCTAATCGTCTAGGAGCATTTTGCTTAAATAGTGCAGACCAACCGGCCTCCTTATCACACAAGATGGAAAGAACATACCGAAGCGTTTCAGCTGAGCCTAGTGAATAGTGTAGTGTGCTGAAACCATTTTTATCTCGAGCCATTAAACAATCTCGAAAGAATGGCTCAGGGAGCCGATTTTGAAAAGAGGTCAATGAGTCAACACCATGAGTAGCAGCGAAACACAACATTGGTGTTTGATGATTCCTTGGGTTTAATTGCGCCTGAATAGCTTGTGAATTATTAAAAAAAGGCAGGAGTTGCGATAAAGACTCAGGATTCCCCTCTGTATAATGTAGCACAAAAATCTGCTCGAAAATCTGACTCAAAACCTGCTCGTCACCTTGATCTTTATATCGTTGAATCAGCGCGGCCAAAGACTCAGGGTAGGAAGCAGCTTTTTTTAACAACCCCATGTCGATCATCAAAGGATTATTTTGGAAACCTAAAACGTCTAGCAATTTCGCAAATGCGGTGGGGTATGGCACGGCCGCTTTTAGAAGTCTATAATCTTTAGATACCAACATATGGTAACAATGCACGCGTTGCAATTCTTGCATATATCGCAAAAGAAGCTCTGCATCATTGTACTTTATATCATGCAAAATACTGCTGTCCCACCAAAAGACCGGATTATCAAAAGGCTCTATACTTTTCTGTGTTAATGTCACCGTACTTAAAAAAGCTGGGAAATCACGTTCTTTTATTGCGAGTAATCTTTTAAGTTCAAGTGGAGAGATGTTACGATAAGTGTAGTTAGCATAGGCATGAAATAGGTTATACCAATTATAAAGGCCCTCCTTTATTTGAGTGACGGCCCAAGAATAATCGTCTGGGAAATGTTGCTGGAATCTCTTCCTCCAAATCGATGCCTCTTTAGCAACCGCTGACAGTGGTTTCGTTCGAACCACGGCCATAAGCGTAGATAACGATAAATTCTTTAAAATTTTTACGATTAGTTCGTCAGGGAGTGATAACTTTTCTGGTTTTTGCATAAAAAACCTCAATGATTATAGAGATGGGCAGCGCCGATAGCTAGCCTACTTCGTGAAAAAATGATTCGAACTAGAAAAAAAAAAAATCATATCATTTGTTGAGCACTTAGTCTAATTATTTTAATGAAACGCAGCAATTTTCGCTCAAATCTGTCATCCCCGCGCAGGGGATCTATCTTCGAACCCCATCAGTACTGACTTGCTGGATGGTTTCCCGCCTGCGCGAGAATGACGGATTTATGGTAATTATTTACGAAACCACATCAAATTATATTAAGTAGCGTTTTGTTTAATAAGTATTTTTTATAGAGAAGGAATTGCTGAATGCTCATCACTCTGATTTAAACGATGGCTACGTCGTTCACCACTCAAGAAGAAAAAGACAGGGGTGATGCAAGTGCTCTAATGCCTAGGAACCACACTTACAGGGAGGATGTCTGTTTGGCTTCTGAGCTCTGTGCCGTCACTCGTTCTCATGGCTTGCAAAATATTCTGCATGATTAAAAATTTTTCACTTAATTGAAAATACAAGCTGCCCACGCGACGATCTTCTAATTCACTCACGGTTAGATAAGCGGCCTGTCCTAGGCCTGTAAAATAATCTAGTCGGACATGACGCTTTTTAGCAATGCCAGGGAAAAGCCCGCAGAAAAGCAAACTTTTATCACCGACATCACGCAATAGCTCCACTTGGCGTTTGCCAGCGGCATTCATAGACTCAAGAAAGTCTAATGCGACTACGGACTCCATTAATTGGGTGGTTTGTGAAAAGCGCATTAATAAAAAGACAAGGTAGCTTTCGGTGTTTTCATCGAGAATCAGCCTAGTCGCGACCTCTGCTTCGTTCACTAGGGCATACCATTGGCTCGTGTCAGTAGGATGCAAAATCAATTTAGTCATGATTTTCTATCTTATTTTTATGCCTCACTTTAATTATAGCAAGAGATTGATATTTTGCTGATTTTTGGTCAAAAAATCCGATCTTATTCGCCGATTTGAGCTTTGCCCTCTATTTATTGTATAATCTTCCATTCATAGACAAACGTTTCCCTTTGCATGTCTTTTTGTATTTTCTCGAATTGAAGGCTCTTATGATTGAACAAATCCGCAACATCGCTATCATCGCCCATGTCGACCATGGTAAAACCACCTTGGTTGATAAGCTATTACAACAAACCGGCACCTTGGATGCACGTGCGCCGAAGGTCGAGCGCCTTATGGATTCCAATGCCTTGGAAAAAGAGCGGGGCATTACTATTCTTGCTAAAAATACCTGTGTTCATTGGCATGGGTTTCAAATCAATATCGTAGATACCCCAGGGCATGCTGATTTTGGTGGAGAAGTTGAGCGCATTTTATCGATGGTTGATAGCGTTTTATTACTGGTGGATGCCGTGGATGGGCCGATGCCGCAAACCCGTTTTGTCACCCAAAAGGCCTTTGCTCGTGGCCTAAATCCCATTGTTGTGATCAATAAAATCGATAGGCCTGGTGCAAGACCTCATTGGGTCATGGACCAAGTGTTTGATCTATTTGATAATTTAGGCGCCAATGATACCCAATTAGATTTTCCGGTCGTTTACACCTCAGCACTTTGTGGCTATGCCAAACTTGACTTGGATGAAAACACCGAAAACATGGATCCTCTCTTACAAACCATCGTCGATAGGGTAAAACCCCCAGAAGTGGATCCTAATGGTCCATTCCAAATGCAAATTACCTCCCTTGATTACTCGTCTTATGTCGGCACCATTGGTATTGGCCGGGTTAATCGTGGACACATTAAAGCCAAATCTGCCGTCAAAATCATTGATAAAGACAATGTCGTGCGCTCTGGTCGTATTCTGCAATTATTAGGCTTTAAAGGCCTTGACCGGGTTGAAATTGAAGAAGCCCGTGCCGGAGATATCATTGCCGTTACTGGCGTTGATTTGCTAAATATTTCGGATACCATTTGCGATCCCAACCATGTTGAGGCATTGCCCCCACTCATGGTTGATGAGCCGACCATCAGCATGACCTTCCAAGTCAACGACTCTCCTTTTGCCGGCCAAGAAGGCAAATACGTAACCAGCCGTAAAATCCGCGAGCGATTGCAAACCGAATTATTGCACAACGTGGCCCTGCGTGTCGAAGACACCGAAGATCCGGACAAATTCAGAGTATCCGGACGTGGCGAACTGCATTTATCGATTCTCATTGAAACCATGCGTCGCGAAGGCTATGAACTGGCCATTTGCAAACCAGAGGTCATTCTGCGCGAAGAAGGAGATGTGGCATTAGAACCTTATGAACGTCTCACCATCGATATCGAAGAAGGTCATCAAGGTGGGATCATGGAAAAATTAGGCGAGCGACGCGGAGAGCTGCAAAACATGGTGCCGGATGGCAAAGGACGAGTCCGATTGGATTATGTCATCCCGACGCGCGGCCTGATTGGTTTTCATACGGAATTTCTCTCCAACACCTCAGGCACGGGCTTAATGTATCACGTCTATGATCATTACGGTCCGGCTATCCGTGGGCGAATTGGAAAGCGTAGCAATGGAGTATTGATTGCAAACTGCGCTGGGACAGCCCGTGGTTTTGCCTTGTTTAATTTACAAGATCGCGGTCGCTTATTTATCGATCCTCAAGTCAATTGTTACGAAGGCATGATCGTAGGCATCCATGCTCGAGACAATGATTTGGTTGTGAATGTCACCAAAGAAAAGCAACTCACGAATGTGCGAGCATCTGGCACCGATGAAAATATTGTTCTGACGCCGGCGATTAAATACTCTCTAGAACAGGCACTAGAATTTATTGATGATGATGAATTAGTAGAAGTCACACCGGTTTCTATCCGCTTGCGTAAGAAAGAATTAAAAGAGCATGACCGCAAACGGACAGCCAGGTCAATGAATTCCGAGGATAAAATCGACTAAAAAATGGACTATGCAACATGACAAAACACTCATTTAATCGCGTCATTTTGTATGCGCGCCAACATCGCGCTAATCAAGGAGTCAATGAAACGCTGCATCGCTTGGTCGATTACCTAAAAAGACAAAAAATAGAAATGGGTATCGATCAAGACACGGCATTAAGTTTTGAACTTGCCTTGCCGATCATCCCACGTGATGACATGGGTAAAAAAGCCGATTTGATTATCGTTGTTGGCGGGGATGGAAGTTTGCTGTCTGCAGCCCGCATGGCGATCAAAGTCAATGTGCCGGTGATTGGTATCAACCGCGGTCGTTTAGGATTTTTAACCGATATTTCCCCGCAAGACATTGAGACGCAATTAGCGAGCGTCTTGGCTGGAGAATATACAGAAGAGCAACGATTTTTATTGCAAATGCGGATTCATGACAACACGCAAACCTATTTTCAAAATGATGCATTAAACGATGTCGTATTAAGCAGAGGCATTGAAACCCACTTAATAGAATTTGATATCTATATTAATCAACAATTTGTTAGCCACTACCGCTCCGATGGCTTGATCATCGCCACGCCTACCGGCTCAACCGCCTATGCCCTATCCGCAGGCGGACCTATCATGCATCCAGGAATTAATGCCATGGTCGTGGTGCCGATGTTCTCTCACAGTTTAAGTTCAAGACCTTTGGTCATCGATGGGCAAGCAAAGATTGATTTAAGAGTTAGCAAAAAAAACGACCATCAATTGCAAATCAGTTGTGACGGGCACGAATCACACACAGTCAAACCTGGCCAACACGTGGCCATTGAAAAAACCAAAGAACTCCTGCGGCTGTTGCATCCGACGGAATATCATTATTATGATACATTAAGAATTAAATTAGGCTGGGGATTCAAGCCACCCGGGTGATTGACCATAAAAGCCCTCTTTGACTCTCGTCACAAAGACGGCGAATGATTATCCTATATCGAGGAACGACCATGCTAACCTCACTGCATATCAAAGATTTTGCCATTGTTTCTGAGCTTGAATTGGATTTTGAAAACGGCATGACGGCCTTTACCGGTGAAACTGGTGCGGGGAAATCCATTATGATTGACGCATTAATGCTAGCCTTGGGTGAGCGTGCCGATGCGTCTGTTATTCGTGGTTCTGCCTTGAGCTGTGATATCACGGCCTCTTTTCATATCGATGCCAAACCCAATGCTTGGTTAAAAGAACATGACGTCAACGTTGTTGACAATGAACTTATTTTACGTCGGATCATCCACAAAGAAGGTCGCTCTAAATCCTATATCAATGGACAACCGTTTCCTATCCAAAAAGTCAAAGAATTAAGTGAGATGCTGGTCGACCTGCATGGCCAACATCAACATCAAACACTTTTACAACATGCGACCCATCGACAACAGCTCGATCGATACGCCGGTCATGAAGACCTCTTAAATGAAGTGCACCGATTGTTTGATGACACAACCCATATAAAAAAATCACTCCAAGAATTGCAAAGCAAAGAAGCCTTAGGCGAGCAAATCGCTTTGCTAGAATTTCAAATTGAAGAATTAAGTGCGCTAAATTTAAAAGAGGGTGAAATCGAGGCGTTGCATGAAGAACATCAACTCCTTCATCATGCAAAAGATTACCTGGAACAAAGTCAATGGATAATAAACATTTTAAGCGCGGATGAAACACCAAATGTCTGTCGAGGGTTGAATCAAGCACTTCAGGGCTTAGGTAGCTGCCCTGATGAGAACCCTCTCATAAAAAATGCCACAGTATTACTCCAATCTGCCCTCCTTCAATGTGAAGAAGCCCTGCATGAAGTCCATCAATTTTCATCGAAGATATCACTCGATCCAGAGCGGTTAAAGGTTATCGAGGAGCGGATGTCCGCACTTCATCACGTGGCTCGTAAATACCATGTGGACACAAATCAACTGAATGCGCATCTTATTTCTCTTCAAGAACAATTACATGCCTTGCAAGGGCTTGAAACCAATGAGGCGGAGTTAGAGCGTCTTTATGCAGAGGCAGAGCAGGCATACAAAAAAGCCGCCCTAGCCCTGCGGCAATCACGCCAACAGGGGGCTTTAAAACTTGCCGACGCTATCACGGCAAGCATTCGCCAATTAGGGATGCCCAAAGGGATTGTAAGTATCAACGTCACCCCCTTGGATAAAATGCATGCCCATGGGTTCGATAAAGTGGAGTATTTGGTTTGTACCAATCCTGGCATGAGCACAGATACGCTCGCCAAAGTGGTGTCCGGCGGTGAATTATCTCGAATTGGCCTTGCCATTCACGTTATAACTGCCGAACGAGGCTCAACGCCTACCCTACTATTTGATGAAGTCGATGTGGGCATTGGCGGTGCTACAGCCGCCTTGGTAGGGCAATTGCTCCGCAAACTAGGGGAACGTTTACAAGTCTTTTGTGTCACCCACCAACCCCAGGTGGCGTCTTCAGCCCATCATCATTTTATGGTAGAAAAGCAGGTTAAAGAGAATGAAACGTATTCTCAGGTGATCCAACTGCAACCCACTGAAAAGATTGACGAAATTGCCCGTATGCTCGGGGGTTTAACCATCACAGATCAAACCCGCTCCCATGCCAAAGAGCTCTTGTTGCAGGGCGTAACCTAAAATAGGCTTTGTTGCGCGACTCATTTACACTCGACTCCGCAGTTTTTAATACCTAACCGGGATGCGTTCGGGCAGAGGAGGCGTTTACGCCGTCTCGAAGCTTATGCAACAAGGCTTCGAGACAGGGCTAGCGCCCTTCCTCAGCCGTAACGGATCCAGATAAAATGGAAAACTGTGGAATCGAGTTTACAACATTGTGAGAGGTCATTAATATAGTCTTTAATGCAAGCTGATCTAAACAATTTTTAAGCCATAAAATAATAAAAAACCCCGTAACGATTAGATCGTACGGGGTTTATAAATCATCCCAGCACCCTTCCTTCATCAAGCATGCCTCGCTAAGCGAGAACATGTTGATTAATGGTGATGGTGATGATGGTGGTGGTGATGATGATGATGATGATGATGCATTTTATGGTGGGTCATGTCTGTGCCATGATGCCAGCCACTCTTCATGCCATGGGCTGTACCAGTAACCATAGATGAACCAGTATGCACTATCCCGCTACCAAGACCATAAACAGCATGCCCTGCAGTCGTCACCAGACCTGTCACTGGATCAACCACCGTATTTTGCATGGTCATGTTGCCGGCAAAAACAGAGGTGTTTAAGGCCAACGACGCCGCACCAAGTACGATAGCAGGAAGAATAGATAATGTTTTCATAACAACTCCTTGTTATTAATTGCAGAGAAAGTGGCTTGTTGACGTGAAGCCCAAACCACTTCTACTTGCGGACATTCAACCCTTTTCATGCTTGATCTTAGACTATAAATGATTAAATTTCAAACATAGAGCGCTTAGCGAGTTGAGCAATTAATTGGCGTGGGAAGCTTGGACATGTCATTTTTTAGAGCGCTTGCTAGAATGTACGGACTCTCCTGCGTCTTGATCGCCTCGAACCCGCTTCCTCGTTGATTTAAATATCGTTGCTGAGGATACGTTAATGACATGAGGCGCTAGCCTATCAAACGCTTTGCGTTCTTCAGGTAATAGCAATTCAAGCCGATGCTCAAGATCTGGACTCCGTTGTAACGCAAGCTGCGCAAGAATAGGTTTTGCTAGAGAACTCAACTGTCTATTCTTGCCGGTATAACACTCCATCAAGCACTTTATGTCCCTGGATGTTAAACGAAATTGTCCTAAATCTTGTAGTAGAAACGGTAAAAATTTTTCACACAAGCTCAGATGGCCTTTTTCACAAGACGGTTGCCCAACAATCAACGGCAAAGAATTTTCAACCGCTTGCATAGAACGTTTAACCTCATCAGCTAACGACTGCATCACTTCTGGCATATGATCTTTATAAGGAGATTGATCAAACAACCAGGAATTTTTATCTAGTAAATTTTTTATTTTTGTAGCAATCATATCCACGCAATAGATGGTCCTCTCCCATTCATTTGGATTATCATCACTAAAACCTCTAGCGAGAAGATCCCACACCTCATTAAAGGTCTCTTCCTTCTCCACTCTAAACCGATCAGGGATAAAAGTACCCATCAGCCTCTTTTTCACATCCTTGTCCATTCTCTCCATATAAAGACTAAACTCAGATATAGCCTCGCATGCAGGAGAACCTGCGTCCATTTCCTGGCCCCCTTTGTTTGCTCTAGGTGTCCCATCTTTCAATCCCTCAGCTAAGCGAGTTAATTGCGCACCGACGGTATCGCCAAAATGTCTGTATGAAAACTCACCACATACGGCATCATAAGCCCTTTGAAAACTAGGATGTCGCGACAACAAACGAGCTTTTTCTTTATCGGTTAAAGGAATCACAGCATTATTAAAACCCAAAGAATTATGCTTTAATTTCGCATCTTGACATGCAAAAGCAAGAGCCTCCTGGCAATTTATCAATCGACAGCCACAGTCACTCAATATAAGCTCTTGCAATCCAAGGCTTCTATCATCATAGGGAGAACTCACATATTGAGCCAGAGGGACCGATGCTAAAGGAGGGATCAATATCGATAAGAAAGGCATATCCTTATAAAAGCCAGCCAATTTTACAAGCGCAACGCATACCTGGTTTGCGGGATTTAATAGATCATTAAAATAATGAGTATTGCTTTCTTTGATAACGCTCCATCTCACCGAAAAAAAATGGTCTAATAACTGTCGAACATTCGATTTATTTTCGGCAACCAGTTGTTCTAAAAAAAACAAGCAATACCGTGCTTCTATCTGCTGCATCCAGTGAGGAGGTTGATAATCATCAAGGGTTTTTCTCGCATTCTTAATCATATCAAGGACTTGTTGTTTTTCAATTCGAGTAAACATAAAAAAACCTCTTTATTTTATTGTTGATTTAAGTGAGTCCGTCTTTCTTGCATGGTCTCAATGCTGTTGATTACCGATTGATGGCAAATTTCGTGCATAATTGGAATATCACTCAAGCGCATGCCATTGTATATGGAGTAGGCTATTAAGAAGCTATCTTGCCATATTTTTTCATTTTTTCGTACTTTTGATTGCAACCACAAGGCTATCCATAGAAAATGAAAAAGCCACTTATCACGATGCAACTCAAATTCCTCGCTGAACACCGATTGCATGGCATCCTTAAAACGACATACCTTGACACCATCAATGTAGCTTGAAGAACGATTGACCAATTTATCAATATTGGCATTTTCAACGTACCATGACTCGGTAAATCGCTTGTATTTAGGCCAGGTCTTTGTCCGCTTGAAAGAGGCTTGCAGGCTTTCTTCGGTAAAAGGTAAAATCTGCACGGCTAACTTTTCCACCAAATAATCAATGTCTATCTTTTTTGGCGTCCAATGCAAGCCCAACTCTTCTTGCATTTCTAAAAAATGCAAATCAGGCATGCTGCCTTGTTCCAAGGTCACTGCCAAAAAATGAGAGGCTATCAATTGCAAATAGGTTTTATCAACCTCTCGCAACATCACGCTATCATCAAAGGCTTCATCATAATAACGGTCAATGTCTTTTATCGTGATCACCGGTGTAATCCACGCGTCTTTAATTCCGATGCCTTGCTTAAATAACAAACCACACAACCGATTTTTACGGTTCTTTTTTAAATGAATAAAAATACCCTGAGCACCACTGCCATCGACCTCACTGGCTTTGATTCGCATGGTTGGTGATGCCGCCTCCTGATTAAAAACAACGCCCTTTTTTCGTTGAATCTTAATCCACGTGTTAAATTGTGCATGGTAAGATTTAGGATACCAATCTCTAATGGTTTTCAAACGCGATAAAGAAACGCTACTTAACGTCACTGTATCGATGAGCTGCTCGAAGGTAGCGACCACCACATCACGAACATCTTGCTTTGGGTGCATCAACGTCAGTAAAGCGATATCCTGCCCCTCTTCAATGCTGTACAAATCCACCAACAAATCCGCAAAAAAATCCGCAGGCATTGCATAACTTTGTGCAAAAAAATTCTCAGTAATATCAAATACGGACAAATCAGACAGTTCAAGAATCAGATCACGGATTGAATTTAAATGAGAAACCTCTTCTTCCGGTGTTAAATCCTCTTCCTCATTTGCCAAATTAAGGTATGCCTCGCGCAATACGGGAGACAATTCAATATGCACTTCATAAAACGCATTTAAAATGGGTAACCAAAAACTCAACGAATGATCTTTTTTGTTAATGGCGCTCGCTAATGCGGACATAAGCTGTGACAGTGTCCTTGCTGCGAGTTTGCTTCCACTTTCAACCACGACTTGCAATTGCGCAACACAGATATCCAAGGCAAAAATACAGGCCGAATAATAAGCCCGTTCATCGTCTAATTGGCGCTCGTCCAAGGCGGCAATAATTGCAACCAGCGACAAGGCTAATTCTGGTTCTTGTAAAAAATAGGTATAGTGTTTTGAAGAGGGATCTTCGTTCTTAGATAAGATCATTGCCATATCAGCAATCCATTCTTTTAAATTTTCTTCATTACTGACCGTCATGTTGATTCAGATACCCGTCTTGGGTTGCCGTTCTCATCAATAGCAACATAAATAAACGTGCCTTTCGTCACACAATGCTTTTCACCAGACGCCACATTTTCTTTCCAGACTTCAACAGAAATGGTCATCGATGTCGTTCCTATTTTTTCAAGACAAACATAACAGCTCACCACATCGCCGACTTGCACCGATTTAATAAAAGACATGGAATTTATAGCAACGGTTGCTGCCCGCCCACGCGCTATTTTTTTTGCCAATACCCCCGCAGCCAAATCCATTTGGGATAAAAGCCATCCTCCAAAAATATCACCATTGGCATTCGTATCGGCAGGCATTGCTATGGTCTGAATCGTGACTTCCCCCTGTGGTTTATCCATCATTCAGCACCTCGTTTTAGTTTAGAAAGCGCATCGGCCATTGCCGTATTAAAGAGCGGTGATTTTTTAAGTGACGGAGCCCTTTTTTCCTCAACTATTTTTTTTGCGGGAGGATTTTTAATCGGCTTTATATGAGAAGAAGACTTCACTATCGCTTGTTTTTTAGGAGGCGCTGACTGCTCTTCTGTAAGACGCATCGTCAAACCAATACGGCGACGCTCTTTGTCCACCTCAACGACTTTAACCGTGATGACATCACCCGCTTTGACAACCGAGCGCACCGATGCAACGAATCGATTGGTCATTGCTGAGATATGGACCAAACCGTCTTGATGAACACCGATATCTACAAAGGCACCGAAATTAGTGACGTTACTCACGACCCCTTCCAATATCATCCCTACTTCCAAATGAGTAATGTCTTCAATCCCTTCTTTAAAAGTGGCTGTTTTAAATACAGGCCGGGGATCACGCCCTGGTTTTTCAAGCTCTTTTAATACGTCAGTCAATGTAGGCAATCCGTATTGTTCATCAATGTAGTCTGTCAAAGACAGGGATTGAACAAATTCGCGACGGCCGATGACTTGATCAATCGTTACTTTTTTATCTGCAAGTATTTTTTCTACCAAGGGATACGCCTCGGGATGCACCGATGAAGCATCTAAGGGGTTATCTCCATTCATGATTTTTAAAAAGCCGGCCGATTGTTGGAAAGATTTTTCACCCATACGAGCAACCTCTTTCAACTGTAGCCGATTACGGAAGACGCCATGACCATCACGGTGTTCAACAATACTTTTGGCAAGAGATTCATTTAATCCAGACACGCGCATCAACAAAGGAACAGAGGCCGTGTTCACATCAACACCCACCGCATTCACGCAATCTTCGACCACCCCCGTGAGGCATTGAGCTAGCCTTGTCTGATTGACGTCATGTTGATATTGTCCAACACCAATGGCTTTTGGCTCAATCTTAACAAGCTCTGCCAATGGATCTTGCAATCGTCTGGCAATAGACACCGCTCCCCGAAGCGACACATCCAACTCTGGAAATTCTTTTGCCGCCAATTCCGATGCGGAATAAACCGATGCCCCGGCTTCACTGACCACAACTTTTGTTAATTTTAAATCAGGATACATTTTTATCATATCCATGACTAAGCGTTCCGTTTCACGTGACCCTGTCCCATTACCAATACTAATTAAACTTACCCCATGCTTGGCTGCTAACTTGGCCAAGGATGCAATGGCTGGATGCCATTCATTTTGGGGTGCAAAGGGAAAGACAGTGGTGTAATCAAGGAGCTTCCCGGTGATGTCAACAATCACCACTTTCACCCCTGTACGAATCCCAGGATCTAAACCCATGGTGAGTTGCGGACCTGCGGGGGCGGCTAGTAACAAGTCACGTAAATTGCTTGCAAATACCCGAATCGCCTCTTCATCGGCCGACTCACGAAGGCGGCTTAATAATTCCAGCTCCAGCTTTGAAAACAATTTGGTTTTCCATGTTAACCGGACGATGTTTTTAATCCATGACCCTGGGGCGCGCTGCTCATTAGTAAATTTAAAGTAATTTTCAATATGACCTTCACCCACGGCTTCATCGTTTTCTAATGTCAATGTCAATTTCAGCGCGCTTTCGCGGCGCCCTCGAAACAAAGCGAGCGCGCGATGGGAGGGAATTTTATGGATGGGTTCTGCGTAACTAAAATAATCCGCATATTTGCTGTGTTGTGCTTTTTGGTCTTTAGCAACAACGGAGGTAAGCACCCCATGTTGCCATAGATATTCGCGTAATTCGTTGAGTAAATTGGCCTCTTCAGCAAAACGCTCCATCAAAATTTGCTCCGCACCATTCAAAGCCTGCTCGGCTGTTTCAATACCCAGCTCTTGATTAATATAAGCCCGCGCTGTGTCAATAGGAGAGAGACTTGGATCTTGCCACAACGCCAGTGCGAGCGGCTCAAGACCCGCTTCTTTTGCTATATGGGCTCTGGTTCGCCGCTTAGGGCGGTAGGGAAGGTATAAATCCTCCAGGCGCGTTTTTGTATCGGCTTGACGAATGGCCGCTTCTAATTCTTCCGTTAATTGGTCTTGCTGACGAATCGTTTCTATCACCAACAGTCGACGCTCATTTAATTCTCTTAAATAAGATAAACGCTCAGAAAGAGTCCGCAATTGCGTATCATCAAGCCCTTTGGTTGCTTCTTTGCGATAGCGGGCAATAAAAGGGACTGTTGCACCCTCATCCAATAATTGGATCGCAGCCTCTACCTGTGACTGGTTGGCATGGATTTCTTTTGCAATCACTGCCGCCACCGTCCTGATCTCTTCTACCATTCATATCCCCACATGCCAATAAAAATCCAGCCATTATATCCGAAGACATGAGGCTTTTGATACCGCTATGGCCTTCAAAAGGTCATTCCACCGTCACGGACTTGGCAAGATTGCGCGGCTGATCAACATCAGTCCCTTTGGCAACCGCCACGTGATAAGCTAACAATTGCAAAGGAATGGTGTAAATGATGGGTGCTATCCAATGCCCATCACTTGGCACCTGGATCAATCGTGCCCCATCAGAGAGCCATTTTTGCGCATCATCAACAAAGACAAACAGCTGCCCACCTCGAGCGCTGACTTCCTGCAAATTCGATTTCAATTTATCCAATAGTTCATCATTTGGCGCCACCGCCACCACGGGCATGTCCGCATCCACCAACGCCAATGGTCCATGCTTTAATTCTCCCGCGGGGTAGGCCTCCGCATGAATATAAGAAATTTCTTTTAATTTTAAAGCCCCTTCCAAAGCAACAGGGTATTGAACACCGCGACCCAAAAATAACACATTGGTTTTATTCACAAATTCCATTGCCAACGCTTCAATTTTAGGATTGATATTTAATACGAGCTCGCAGGCTTTAGGGAGTTGTTGTAATTCTTGAAGCACATCATTCGCTTGTTCATCTGGGCATAGCGCCGCTGCTAACATTAAAAACGCAGCCAACTGTGTGGTGAAGGCTTTGGTAGAAGCCACGCCTATTTCAACCCCAGCGCGCGTTAAAAACACCGCATCAGACTCACGGACCAAGGTGCTGGTCGCAACGTTACAAATAGCAAACGTCGCGATATAGTTTAGACGCTTGGCTTTGGTCAAGGCAGCCAATGTATCGGCTGTTTCACCAGATTGTGAAACGCTGATAAACAAGGTGTTGTCCCCAACCACGACGTCTCTATAGCGATACTCACTCGCTATTTCTACTTGAGTGGGCAAGCCAGTCAAGGACTCCAGCCAATACCTTGCAACGAGCCCCGCATGGTAACTGGTTCCGCAAGCGACGATGTGAATTTGCTGCACGTTTTCAAAGAGTTCTGCGGCACGTTCACCAAAACTCGCTTTTAGCACGGCTAAACTCGCTACTCGGCCTTCTAAGGTATCCGCCAACACTTTGGTCTGCTCAAAAATTTCTTTCAACATAAAATGCCGATAAGGCCCCTTGCTTACCACCATCATATCGTCATTCAATGGGTGTTCTTGTCTTTGGACTGGTTTGTTTTTGGCATCAAAGATGGCTATTTCACTGGGGGTCAGTCGCACACTATCACCTTCCTCAAGATAGATAACCTTTTTTGCAAAAGAGCGCAACGCCAAGGTATCGGATGCAACAAACTGCTCATCGTGGCCAATTCCCACCACCAAGGGGCAGCCTTTGCGAACAGCAACCAATTCCTCTTTGCATTTTTCATGCAAGACAGCCAGTGAAAAGGCTCCATCCATTTGGGCTGCTGTGGCTTGGACTGCCATTAATAATGACTTACTTTGTTGATAATGATAATGAACCAAGTGCGCAGCAACTTCGCTATCGGTCTCTGAAACAAATTCATAGCCCAACTCCTGCAAATAATGACGGAGCTCTTCATGATTTTCAATGATTCCATTATGAACAACGGCCAACTCACCTTTAGACAGATGTGGATGTGCGTTTTTTTCACAAGGCTTTCCATGGGTTGCCCATCTCGTATGGGCGATACCAATATTCCCAACAACGGAGGTCTCAAGCATCGCGTCAGCCAAAACCTGGACTTTACCTAGAATACGTAATCGCTTAAGGTGCCCATTGTCATCAATAACAGCAATGCCCGCAGAATCGTACCCACGATATTCAAGACGTCGTAAGCCTTCCAATAAGACCTGACTAACGTCTCGACGAGACAAAGCCCCGATTATCCCACACATATTTCGCTCCTGAAATGATTGACAGCCCACTCACAATACCAAAAGCAGGTTAGACCGTCATCTTGTTTATTGGTCATGGTTGTCTTAATTTTATGTCCTTTTTTTCATTAACCGTGCTTTATCCCGCTGCCAATCTCTATCTTTAGTGGCTTCTCGCTTGTCATGCGTTTTTTTACCCTTGGCTAACGCGACTTTTATCTTAATTTTATTATGTTTCCAATACAACGATAGCGGCACCAACGTATAGCCTTGGCGCTCGACACTGCCTATCAAATGATCGAGTTCTCGACGCTTTAATAGTAATTTTCGTGTCCGGATAGGGTCTGGGATCATATGGGTAGAGGCGGTTGGAAGGGGCTGAATTTGAGCACCCAATAACCATGCCTCCCCCCGTTTCATGATAACGTGGGCATCAGACAAATTAATTTTCCCCGCCCGCAAACTTTTAATTTCCCAACCTTCGAGCACTAAACCCGCTTCATATTGATCTTCTGTATAGTAGTCATAGTGGACCTTTTTATTAAAGGCAATACTAGCACTGGATGGTTTACTCGATGTCATAAAAACCTGTCTTGATAGAGCAAAGTGGTGGATTATAACGTATTTCAAAAAAGAATACTCGGTGCAGAAAACCGCCGTTTTCAATACTTAAAAAATCGCACTTGATAGTACACCAAAATAGGTGTACTATTAAAATAAAATGAGTCATATAGTAATAACAGAAGTCCAAATTACAAAGAGTGCTTTAAAAGATTTAAAAAGAACTCCTTTGTATCTACAGGAAAAATTTAGAGCCTGGCTGGTTGCTGTTAATAAAGCGGGGTTAGAAGAAACAAGGAAACGCCCTGGATGGCATGATGAACCTCTTTTGGGTGATCGAAAAGGGCAGCGCTCTATTCGGTTAAATAAGCAATGGCGTGCTATATATATAATTAAAAGTAACGGAACAATTGAGTTTGTTGAAGTTACGGAGGTAATGCCCCATGAATACTAAGTCAAACGACACATTAAGCGCTCTGGATGCCACAAAAGATATTTGGAATGAAATGACTTTTGGTGGATTGGTTCATTCTTTACGTTTAAGTGATGAAATTACTCAAGTTGAATTGGCCAAGAAGGTAGGTGTTTCCAAGCAATTTCTTAGTGACGTTGAGCACAATAGAAAAGATGTTGGAATTGCATTCGCCAAAAAAATATCTGAGGCTCTTGGCTATTCTATAGAGCCATTAATTGAATTATTAATTCGAGATCAACTCAGAAGGCAACATCTTGATTATATAGTGGAGCTTAGACACGCTTCATAAAAGTCAGAGCTCACAATTCTTCTGTGGCTGGAGACGCCCTCTTTTGACTATAGGAGGGTGTGTTTTAAGCATTAATGCATTAATGCATTAACTCAATATCTTTCCAGATAATTGAAGAGCTAATAGAAGTTTGAAATATGTTTTTAAGCACTTTTTTATGTTTGGCATTCATAACTATGATAGCACCATATAATGGTACTATTTCAAGTTTTTTCGAATCCAGATAGCTTTTTAATGGGTTTTTATAATGCCTGTGTGGCCGTTATCAGGCTTTATCGAGCATCCCCCGAAAATTTACTTGACGTAGCTCGCCCCCCTCATCACAATAAAACTTTTCGCTGGTGGGAATAATTGATGGATAACCGAAGCAAGGAACGAAAATTATTTGTGATAGATACAAACATCTTAATGCATGACCCCACCGCCATATATCGCTTTGAAGAACATGATATTTACTTACCCATGGTCGTTTTAGAAGAGTTGGATAGCCATAAAACGGGTATTTCTGAAGTGGCACGCAACGTCCGACAAACCAACCGCATGTTGGTTGAACTCATGAGCAATATGACGCACCAACAAATCGTCGCTGGTGTGCCGATACCGAGTTTTATTGGCAAAGAGCACATCAAAAGCAGTGGTCGATTATTTTTCCAAACGGATGATTTTGAACCTTTACGCACCGCAGCCCTCCCAGGACACAAGGTGGATAATACCATTTTGTCTACGGCCCTTGGGTTAAAGAAAAAACACAAAGACCATCAAGTCATTATTGTCTCTAAAGACATTAATTTACGCATCAAAGCAGGGATTCTTGGGATTGCTGCTGAAGATTACTACAATGACAAAGTATTAGACGATGTTGATTTGTTGCATACTGGATTGCACCTGCTTGAAAATGATTTCTGGGACACGCATTCCAAAGACATGGAAGTATGGAAGGAAAGTGGACATACTTTTTATCGCATCAAAGGCCCCTTGGTCAAACAATGGAACCCCAATGATTGCTTAAGCACAAGGGATAATGAATTCCACGCCATTGTCAGGCAACAAGAGGATGAAGTCGCCGTTGTTGAAATGGCCCGTGATTACACCCAAAGTAAAAACACGGTTTGGGGAATCAATGCGCGTAACCGCGAGCAAAATTTTGCATTAAACCTTTTACTGGACCCAGAGGTTGATTTTGTCACGTTACAAGGCTCTGCAGGCACTGGAAAAACACTATTGACCATTGCTGCAGGCTTGACACAAGTGTTGGATGATAATCGCTATACCGAAATCATCATGACACGCGTCACCATTCCTGTGGGTGAAGACATTGGATTTTTACCAGGAACCGAAGAGGAGAAAATGACGCCTTGGATGGGCGCCTTGATGGATAACCTCGAGGTATTGCATGGTTCACAAGAGGGTGGAAGCTTTGGCCGCAGTGCCACAGCAGATCTATTACAAAATAAAATAAAAATTCGCTCACTAAATTTCATGCGGGGTCGGACCTTCTTAAACCGTTTTATCATCATCGATGAAGCACAAAATCTCACTTCTAAACAAATTAAAACCTTGGTCACTCGAGCTGGTCCTGGTTCTAAAATTATTTGCCTTGGCGATATAAAGCAAATAGACACCCCCTATTTGAGCGAAACGACGTCCGGTTTAACGTTTGCTGTCGATAGATTTAAGCATTGGGAACATAGCGGACACGTCACTTTAACGCGCGGCGAGCGATCAAGACTTGCATATTATGCCGCTGAGCATTTATAGTACTCACTTTTAGGATAAATTATGTCCATTACAGCCATTACCTTTGACGATGTATTGCTTATTCCCTCCTATAACCACCACGAATCAAGGCGTATTGTTGATATTGGCATCACGGATCGGTTAAATAAGCTAACCCTGGAGCTGCCGGTTATTAGTTCCAACATGGATACCATTACTGAAAGTAAAATGGCCAATTTCATGCACAGCAAAGGTGGTATTGGCGCTTTGCATCGATTTCTAAGTATTGAAGACAATATTAAAGAATTCAAAGCCTGCCAAGCGCCCGTTTTTGTATCGGTGGGTTGTTCTACTGCCGAACTTGAACGCGCGGAAGCACTTCGCGACGCAGGGGCTGATTTCTTTTGCGTCGATGTTGCTCATGCGCATGCAAAATACGTCGGAAAAATGCTAAAAAACCTTCGCGGTCTTCTCGGAACACGCTGCATTATGGCGGGGAATGTTGCAACCTACGCTGGGGCTGATTATTTAGCCTCTTGCGGTGCTGACATTATTAAGGCAGGGATTGGTGGCGGTTCTGTTTGTAGCACACGAATCAAAACAGGCTTCGGCGTCCCTATGCTCACTTGCATTCAAGATTGCGCAAGAACTGATCGATCAATCGTTGCTGACGGGGGGATCAGAACCTCCGGTGATATTGTCAAAGCCTTGGCTTTTGGTGCGGATTTCGTGATGATTGGCGGAATGTTAGCCGGAACAGCCCCCACCCCCGGAGAAGTGATAACCAAAAAGGACGGCACCAGAGTCAAACGCTACCGAGGAATGGCCTCCCGCGAAGCGCAAGAAGATTTTCTAGGCACTATGCACGAGTGGAAAACAGCGGAAGGTGTCTCTACGGAAGTCGCCTATCAGGAAGAGCAAGACAAAATCATCGCGGATATCGTTGGTGGGCTCCGATCAGGCCTGACCTACGCTGGCGCAGATACTATCTCTGAATTGCAGCGTAAATTAAACTACGTTGTTGTAACCCCTGCCGGACGCACGGAAAGCCTTCCGCACAAGCTCATGAAGGGGTAACGATCGCGTTCTTTCATTGGTTAAGATTCGGAGGATTAGACGGTGTTGCCTCGGGATCTGTTGTTGCAGCTGGTGCCGCAGGCTTTGTAGCCGTCGCCTCATCGTAACCAGCATCAAGCCCCTTAATGCTCAACATCGCGCTAGAGCTATCAGGGCTAGGACGAATTCCGGGCGTATCTGATAATGGAGCTGATTGCGACGCAGCCCGTTGATTAGGTGATGGAGAATTTTCGATGGCGCTTGTTGAATCAGCTGACGGGGCCTCTTTATCACGTTCATTGTTATCAGAGGCATCCGATAATGGTCCGTCTTTGGTTTCATTTTTTTTCCCTCCAGGATACGCAGCACCCGCATCGCTTTCATTGGAAAAAATCATCTTAAAAACTTTTCCATACAACGCTTCTATCTCGGCAACCATTCTATTCCACATGTCCATCAGAGGATTTTGTGTGGGTTGTTGCGGCTTGCTTTCGAACATCTTCTGGTTACGAGCACCGGCGCCTGCGCCGGCAGCTGTATCAGCATCCGCATCAGCATCATCAGCAGCATCAGCAGCATCAGCAGTATTTTCTTCTGCCATGGTGTCTTTATCAGAAGGCCCAGTGGAGGGCATTATTGCCTTCGGCATTTCTGTTGCTGTCGGTGGCAAACCCTTCAAGCTCGCATCGTAGCTTGCTCTTACGCTTGGATCTTTCAACGCGTTGTAAGCAGCATTACCTTCTTTGAATCTCTCCTCGTCCGCTTTCTTTATTGCGTCGAGCTCATCGCCACTAACCCCTGGATTACGCATCTCCGCTCTATCAGGATGAGTTTCTAGCGATGCCTTGTTATAGGCCTTTCTAATCTGTTCTGCTGACGCATCATCAGCCACCCCTAAAGTCTCATAGTATGTCTTTACTGGCATGGTACACCCCACCTTTACTCGATATTGAACCCATGTACAAATTGTAGCACTTAATTATTAAGTTCTGCTGAAACCAATACAGCCAACAGAACATCAGCTATACTAGTCATCATAGGATACATCGATCCTGATTCTAGCCAAATGAATTATTTTTACGCTTTCTTTGCAAAATAAATGAACAAATGCATTTAAGGAGAGAAGTAAATGAAATTGGATGACTTTCGCTTCCTGCGATCAGGAAAGTCCATACGTGCCTTAGCACCCAACGAAGCACATCTCCTAGCCCCTATCAACATCCGCACCAAGCACCATGACCATGCCTTATTATTGCTCCATGGCTTTACTTCATCCCCCGCGGTATATCGGCTCATGGTCCCTGCATTGACCTCATCCTATGATGCCATTGTCTGCCCTTTGCTTCCTGGACATGGAGAAAGTATCCGTGCGTTTGCAGCTGCAAAATCGAATGAATGGGTAGAAACGGCGGAACAAGCCTATAAAGCCTTGGCAAAAGACTATAAAAAAATTGATGTTTTAGGCTTGTCTTTGGGTGGGATCCTCGCTTGCCATTTAAGTCAGTCATACCCGATTAACCACTTGTATTTACTGGCCCCAGCATTAAAAGTTCAATTTAACTTACCATTGGCTTTAATCACAGCACGTGTCTTGAATAAGCTTGGTTTTCGTTCTTTACGAACGCAGGGAGGCAATTTACACTCGACAACAGAATGTGAGCTGGTATACAAAAAACTCCCTGTGACTACGATTATTGAAATGTTAAGCTTTATCAACGAATTTAAGGCTATTCCAGCATCATGCCCCACCGACTTATTTTTAGGTCGTTTTGACACCACCGTCGATATTCATTTCATTGAAAAAAAATTTAAACCAGTTAAAAACTGCAAAACTCATTGGCTTGAACATTCAGCACATGTGTTGCCACTGGATAACGATGTCAACCACATCATTGATTGTATTAAAAAAAACACAGCCCTATCCGAACAAAGCCATCCTCGGCACAATGATACTCCTCCAGAAAACTTCACAGCGCCACTAAAAGGTGATCTAGGGGTATTTTAAGAATATCCACGAAATTGTCTCCTTATGAGATAGGTTAACCAGATCATGTTTAAGTGATGGATTTAAAGTCCAGAAGGACTTCGGCTTCGCCTCAGTAATTCTGTGCTGGAGGGGGAATGAACCTCCCCCATCACGTATTGTTACGCTAGGGAAACTCCACCCTAAAGGACGAGGTCTGATGGCCTTTTGATCAGGCTTTGCATGCAATAAAACCTAAAATCCAATTTAATTGAACTGGATATATCTCGACTTTATGAAAAATCCCCACCGCCGAATCCCCGCGGCGCAGACCGCGGGGCCTATTCACTGAATGATGTTGTGGTATAAATCCTGCCAATCAGGGTTCATTTTTTGAATCAGATCTATTTTCCATTGCCTTTTCCACTCTTTCAATTGAACTAGATATATCTCGACTTTATGAAAAATCCCCACCGCCGAATCCCCGCGGCGCAGACCGCGGGGCCCATTCACTAAATGATGTTGTGGTATAAATCCTGCCAATCAGGGTTCATTTTTTGAATCAGATCTATTTTCCATTGCCTTTTCCACTCTTTCAATCGTTTCTCTCGAGCAGCAGCCAGCTGAATGTCATTGAAAATTTCATAATAAACCAGATTGGTAACATGATATTGTGCAGTAAACCCAGAAACAAACTTATTTTTGTGTTCCCATACACGTTTAACCAGGTCTGATGTCATGCCGATGTATAATGTGCCGTTGTACTTACTCGCGAGTATGTACACGTAACTTTCTTTCATGTGGACTTGTCCCAATTCCGTTA